>ENA-OWPM01000037-OWPM01000037.1-human-gut-metagenome-genome-assembly--contig:-NODE-37-length-167144-cov-36.064289_pt1 | contig 167144 bp, 166 predicted proteins | sample MGYA00248267_ERZ651852 | MGnify/ENA primary metagenome ERZ651852 (study PRJEB26924, sample SAMEA4378228) | human gut metagenome | biome: human gut; feature: human-associated habitat; material... | reverse complement strand
TAAAATTTAATTCTGTATATACCGATAGTGTTATTGACCTTTCAAAAGTACATAGTTTAGAAAGATTTAAGGCAATAGGATTTAATTGTAATGGAATCGTGTATGGAAAAAATAAGAAGCTTAAAAATATTTCCATGCAGGAAATAGGAAAAGGAATAAAAGAGATAGATGTATCAAAGTTAAAGAATTTAAAAAGCCTTGAAGTATGTTACTCAAAATATTTAAAAAATATTAAAATTGGAAAAATTAAAAAAATACATTTATATGAATGCAAAAGAATAAAAAAATTAGATATATCGAAATGTGACAAATTTAAGAAAGTGATAGTAATAGCTACGGGAATTGATAAAGTGCGAATGAGTAAAACGCCATCAATAAATGATTTATGCTTATCATTTAGTAAAATAGAAAAGATTGATTTAACAAATGCAAAAATTCATTCTCTTTCTTTGGAAGGAAATCCTATAAAAAACATAGATGTATCAAAGGCAAAGAAGATTGATAAGATATATGTAAAAAAATGTCAAATTGTAAAAAAAGGAGATAAACAACAAATTAAAATAATAAGGAGGTAGCATATGAGAAAAAAGCATCCGGTTTTATATGCATTACTGTAATCAGTAAATAAGTATATAAAACCGGATGCTTTTTATAGAAGAATGTAAAAGTCTTATCCAAATTTTCTTTTGATTTCAGCTATAAAATCTTTCGGGTTAAAAGATTTACTTTCGGAGTTTGCGTTTCCTGCATTTCTTTTTGCTTCGTTCATTAATACGGTATGATTATCGATTGACTCATTGCTTGTAATTATGGAACGGTATGTGCCGTCACTACGCATAATACGGGCTTTTGTGTTATCAGCCTGTTGAACTTCAATAAAATGCATTATTTTTTCTTTTACAGTTTTATCTTTAATAGGACATCCTACTTCTACACGTTTATCCATATTTCTTGTCATAAAATCGGCTGATGAAATATACATAATTTCATCATTTCCGGAGCCAAATAAATATATTCGGGAGTGTTCTAAGTATCTTCCAACAATACTCTTTATAAAGATATTATCAGTTTTTCCTTCAACCTGAGGAAGAATGCAGCAAATACCACGAACAATCATCTGAATATTAACACCGGCAAGAGAAGCCTCAGCTAATTTATTAATAAGAGTCAGGTCAGATATTGAATTGAATTTAAGAAAAATACGTCCTTTTGTTCCTTTAGCAATTTCTCTATCAATAAGTTTAATAATTTCTGACTTCATTGAATTAGGGGCAACAAGTAAGGTGGAATAGTTTCCTTCAAGATTCCCAATTGCCATGTTTTTGAAAAATTCATTTGCGTCAGTTCCTATTTCCATGTCAGAGGTCATAAGTGAAAAATCAGTATATTGTTTTGATGTCTTTTCGTTGTAATTTCCGGTGCCTATCTGGGTAATATAGGAAATTTTCCCACGCTCTCTTCTTGTAATAAGGCAAACCTTTGAATGAACCTTATAACCTTCAAATCCATAAATTATACGGCAGCCTGCCTGTTCTAAACGTTGTGACCAGTCAATGTTATTTTGCTCATCAAATCTGGCTCGTAATTCTATAAGTACAGTTACATCTTTATCATTTTCTGCAGCTGCACATAAATAGTCTACAATTTTGGCATTTTTTGCAAGGCGGTATATTGATATCTTTATTGAAATAACGGAGCTGTCATACGCAGCCTCTTTAAGTAATTTCAAAAACGGATTCATACTTTCATATGGATAGGAAAGTAATAAATCTTTTTTCTGCAGTTGTTTTATTATGCTTTCATTTAATCGGATATCATTACTTGGTTGTGGCTCAAATGGTGGATATACTAATTCACTTTTCACACTACCTGATATTTTGTCTTCTAAACCAAATGCGTAGGACATTGTTAAAGGTGAAGAAGTAATGAAGACCTGAACTTTGGTCAATTCCAATTTTTCACATAAAAAGCGAAGAAAATTACCACTGATTTTATTCTTTAATTCAAGCCTTACCGGAGCAAGTCTTTTTCTTGAATTTAACAATTGTTGCATTGCATCACGGAAATCTTCATCTACATCAAATGCTTCATCTCCTGACGCAATATCAGCATTTCTTGTTACTGAAAATACAGTACTTTCTATAATTTTATATGAACTGAATATTGTATCAGCAAAATAAGAAACCACATCGCTTGTAAAAACATACCTTACATCTGCACCGGGCAGGAAAATTACTTCCGGAAGGGCAGTTGGAATTGGAATTATACCAAATAGTTCATTTCCCTTTTTTTCATCCGCATTAGTTAATGTAGCACCCACATATATATTTTTATTAACTAAAAATGGAAATGGATGGTGTGGGTCGATTATTTGAGGTGAAAGTATAGGATTAATCTGTGTCAAAAAATAGTTCTTAAGATATTTTAATTCCTTTTTCTCAATTTCATTCATTCTCAGACCGTGAACACCATAGGTTTTTAACTGCTCAGTAACATTTTCATAAATTTCATCTCTGAAATTAATTAATGGTTTTACAGCACGAAAAATGGCTTCAAGCTGTTCAGCGGGAGTCATTCCTGTTTTATTATCTTTATGATTGCTCTTAATCAGACTCAAATCATGAAGAGTACCAACACGAATCATAAAAAATTCATCAAGATTACTTGTAAAGATTGATATAAATTTAAGACGTTCTAATAAAGGTACTGTTTCGTCTGTAGCCTCGGATAAAACACGTTGGTCAAATCTAAGCCATGACAATTCTCTGTTTTGTGTATAATTTTGTAATTTCTCTTTCATTCAAATCTCCTTAATTAATGGTTATCTTATGGTTTTGGGACTGCTGCAGGTGGTAGGCTCGTAAGCATTTTTTGCAAATTGATACACAGCCCACACGTAAAAGTGTAATTACTTACAAATTTTTACTTTCTAGTATATTTAGAAGATAGCCTTCGCGTACACCATATGGGCTAACGGTAAAATTAGTGCATCCATAATGTTTTGCAACTGAATTGATTATTGCAATTCCGGGAATTATAGTGTGGATACGTCCGGGAGTTGCCTTAATGATTGCGGATACCAATTTAGACTTGTCTTTCTTTGCCAATTTCAAAATTTTATTTAAACGTTTGCATTCAAAGCCTGTATATCCTGAATTCTCATTAAAAAGTTCATCGCTTAATTTACAACAGGCACGTGCAGAACCACCTACTCCGAATAAAACAGTCGAGTTAATGGTTTCAGACGAAAGAGGTAGTGTATTAAGTATTTCACTTACATGATTATTGATATTTTTGATTTCTGATTTAGTAGGAATAATATCTTCAACGTAATTTGTGTACATATTTAATGAACCAACAGGTATTGAACATGTAGACAATAATGTGCCGTTTTCAAAATAAACAAGTTCAGTACTTCCTCCACCTACATCAACTAATAAGCCGTTTCCGGATGAAATGCTTTTCATTGTACCATAGTAGTCGTACAAAGCTTCTTCTTTGCCGGAAATGATTTCAATATCAAAACTACAATGTTTTTTTATTTCAGCTAAAACTTCTTCTGAGTTACTGATATTTCGTAATGAAGCGGTTGCAAATGCGTGAACTTCTTTTACATCCACACTTTCCAAAATGGTTTCAAATTTGCTTAAAGCTTCAATGGCTTTTAAAATACCTTTTTTCGAAAGCATATTGTTATTGTCAATATAACCGGCAAGCCCGGCAGGAATTTTAGAATTAAGCATTTGTTGAATCTCATTGTCTATTACTTTATATAAAACCATTCGTATTGTATTTGAACCAATATCTATAATTGCGTACATATAAACCTCCAAAAAATCTGATTTAATTAAAAAGAAATTGCAAATTAATTAGCAAAATTTATGTAATTAATAGGAGAACATTAGTTTAAATATTTTATTGATAGTATTTACATATATAAGAAATTATAAACAGTCAAAGTAAAATCTAAATATGACCAATGTATATTGTGCATAAAATTAATAAGTAACATAAATCATAGGCGAAAGTGAATAAAAATATTTTTGTTTAGAGAAATTATTTAGTAAAATCCAATAAAAAATTACGCGAAAAATTCAATAAAAAACAAAATTGAAAACAACAAAATACAATAAATGCCAAAAATAGAAAAGAAATTAAAAAATAATGTTACCATAATAAAATTTGAACCCTTTTTTTTAGTAAAATAAAAAGGTAAAAATAGTATATAAGAAAAAGTACTTATCGCGATTGAGAAGCGATATCACAAAAAAATAAAAATATTTTTAGGAGGGTTTTATGAGAACATTGAACCGTTTTGCACCAGGATTCAAAAGAATTATGGTTGCAGTCTTAGCTATTGCTATGCTCGTATCTTCAGTTTCATTTTCAAAAGGTACAAATGCAAAAGCAGCAGCATCAACTATTGGAAGCGCAGAAGACTATTCTGTAACAGCAACGGACGTATCAGACAGTCTTTGCAGAATCACATTTACACCAACAAATCCGGCAGCTTATGTAATTATTCATTACAAAGTTAACGATGGAGAGCAGGTTAATGTTGGAATGAACGCTAAGGGTTCATGTTTCGAATACGATATCAACAATGTTAAAAAAGGTGATAAAATCGATTGCTCATTTACATATAACAAAGGTGGACTTCAGTATGATTCATCAATGATGACATACACAACAGGATCAGCTCCTGTAACAGATACAAGTATTGAAGCACCATTTGGTTTAGTAGTTGCAAGTCCTGCAAATGGAGAAATCAGTGTAGTATGGGGAAGAGGAAACGTTGACTCATATAATGTTTACATTGACAATGCATTAGTAGGAAGCAAGTTGGGATGTGGATATTATGTTTATAAAGGATATGCAGCAGGCACTCATACAGTAAAAGTTACTACAGTAAGTGGTAATAAAGAATCAGCAGCTGCAACAGCTAGCGTAAATGTTACAGGTTCTGTTGCCCCAACAACAAAGGCACCTGAAACAACAACAAAAGCGCCACAGACAACAAAGGCACCTGAAACTACAACAAAGGCGCCACAGACAACAAAGGCACCTACATCAAATATTGAAGCACCATTTGGATTAGTAGTAGGAAATCCTGAAGCAGGAAAAATCAGTGTAGTATGGGGAAGAGGAAATATTGACTCATACAATGTTTACATTGATGGTAAGAGAGTAGCATCAGCTGTAGGTTGCGGATATTATGTATATGAAGGATATGCAGCAGGAAGTCATACAGTAGCAATTACTACAACAAAGAACGGAAATGAATCAGCACAGACTACAATGACAGTAAATGTTGCACAGTCAGCAGTTGCCCCAACAACAAAAGCGCCAGAAACAACAAAGGTACCACAGACAACAAAAGCACCAGAAACAACAAAGGTACCACAGACAACAGAAGCAATTGGGGTTGACTCAAGTCTTCCTGCACCATTTGGTTTGGTTGCTTCATCACCTGTAAATAATCAGATTACAGTAGTATGGGGATATGGAACAATTAACTCATACAATGTATATGTAGATGATACAAGAGTTGCAAAGAAAGTAGGATGTGGCTCATACAAGTTTAAAAATATTGTAGCAGGAACACACACAGTTTCAGTTGCTACATATAAAGATGGAAAAGAATCAGCAAAAGTAAGCGTAACAGTAACAGTTAACGGTTTAACTGAAATTGTTACAACAGCACCGGCTGAAAAACCAACATACAGTGAAGCAATTCCTGAAACAAGAGCAGACTTAAAAGCAAACGAAGACAGAATGTATTTCCAGATGAACAATAAGACAAAAGGTCAGTATTCAGATGATCAGGTTTATTGGTGCATACTTGGAAAGAATCCAAAAACACATGAATTATGTTATGTTGATACAAATGGAAATTTAATCCCTGTAAGCTTATCAATGAATACAGTTAAAAAGGGAGACAGAATGTGTGCAAATATCTGCAACACATTAGCTCAGAAAGATTATGTTTATATGCCTGACATTGAATCAGGAAGAATGTACTTAAGCTATGGTTCACCTGTTTATGTTACAATTAACCAGGGTGCAGATGGAAATATGGGATTTGCAGGACCTGACCTTAACAATGCATCAGACCCTAATGCAGATGTATTATTTGAATTTATTGAATTTACAATTACAAACAAAGAATACTGGGGCAACACATCAAGAGTAGATTTCTATAGCTTCCCAATGGCTACAAGATTAATTGGTGAAGGCGGATGGAACAACTTCCCTGGTGATGCAGATGTTTACGATAAGACAGTAGGTGATTTAGGAACAAGAGCAGAAATGTTTGCAGCATTTAAAAATGAAGTACCTGCAGCATTCCAGACATTACTTACAGACAAGAGAATTATGGCACCATGTAAACTTACATTCAACGAAGGAAAGCAGTATTCAAATTATTTTGATAACTATATCAATAAATTCTGGTCAAAATATTCTACACAGGATTTAGTATTCTCATGTGATGCCGGAACATTCAGAGGACGTGTACATGGAGATACAATGGTATTTACAAAAGACGGTGTTGGTGGAACATACACAATTTACAAGCCAACAACTCAGGATGTATTAGAAGGAAAAGGCAACATGGCAAGAGGTAACTCAACAGAATTAGTTATCGAAGCACAGCTTTGCGCAGCATTTAACAGAGGTGTTGCAACAGAACCTGAAAATTATGATAATGAAAGTGCTTACTATAAGAATAGCAATTCAAACTTCTATTCAGGATTCTTCCACAATCATTCATTTGACAGACTTGCATATGGCTTCTGCTATGATGATGTAAATGACCACAGCACATTATTACATTACACAAATCCAACAGGATTAATCATTGATCTTAAGTGGTAAGAAATTAATAAACTGTAAACGGAAATAGAAATAAAAGACGTTGTTCTTACAATGAAAATTGTAAGGATGACGTCTTTTTTTAAAATTAATTATAGTAAAAATAGCTTGAGATATACCTCAGGCTCTTTTTTGTGTTATAATAACATATACTATGTGCATTTGTTAAATACTTATGGATAAAACCTGAATAATGAAATGGAGATAGATATTATGAAAAAGGACTGGAAGAGAGAATATTTTTCAATCCCAAATTTAATGGGATATTTTAGACTGATTTTAATACCGGTATATTTAATGGTATATATTCACGCAGATGGAATGAAAGATTATGCAATATCAGCAGGAATTTTATTATTGTCAGCGCTCACAGATTTCTTTGATGGAAAAGTGGCAAGAAGATTTGACATGATAACTGATTGGGGAAAAATTCTTGATCCTATAGCAGATAAACTTACTCAGGGAATTGTTGTTATAAGTTTGATTTTCAGATACAGATTTATGGCGATTGTGTTGGTTATATTTATAGTCCAGCAATTGGGACAGGGAATTTTAGGACTTATATATATTAAAAAAAGCGGAAAAGTTGAGGGTGCGAAAATGTTTGGAAAAGTAAGCACAGCATTTCTTGACTTTATGGTATTAGTTTTAGTTATATGGATAGATATACCGAAAAATGTTGCATTGGCAATGATGACAGTGTCAGTATTTTTAATGACAAATTCATTGCTTAGATATTTTGATTATTATTACAAAGAGATAAGGAAATAAAATGAATGAAGTTCATTTTCTAAAGATATTTCCGATGACCAGCCAACAATTAAATGGCTAGGCAATAACACATTTTTTATAGGAGATTAACATATGAATTTTGCTCATTTACATGTGCATACAGAGTTTAGTTTGTTAGACGGCTCGAGTAAAATTAAAGAAATTACGGCAAGGGCAAAGGAACTTGGAATGAATAGCCTTGCGATTACTGACCATGGTGTTATGTATGGGGCGATAGACTTTTATCGCGCTGCAAATGCCAATGGAATTAAGCCGATTATCGGATGTGAGGTTTATGTTGCACCGGGTTCAAGATTTACTAAAGAAGCAGGGGAGAGCGAAGACCGTTACTATCATTTGGTTTTGCTTGCCGAAAATAATAAAGGATATAGTAATTTGTCAAAAATCGTATCAAAAGGATTTGTCGATGGATTTTATTATAAACCACGAGTAGATTATGAGGTATTGCAGGAATTTCATGAAGGAATAATATGCCTAAGTGCCTGCCTTGCAGGTGAAGTACAAAGGTATCTTGCAAGAGGAATGTATGAAGAGGGTAAGAAGGCAGCTCTTAAATATCGGGATATTTTTGGAGAAGATAACTACTTTCTTGAAATGCAGGACCATGGAATACCTGAACAGCGTATGGTTAATCAACAACTTATGCGTATGAGTCAGGAGACAGGCATTGAATTAGTTTGCACAAATGACGTACATTATACTTATGATACTGACGTAGAGGCACATGACATCTTATTGTGTATCCAGACAGGTAAAAAGCAGTCAGATGAAAATCGTATGAGATACGAAGGGGGACAATACTATTTAAAAAGTCCCGAAGAGATGGCTGAGTTATTTAAATTTGCGCCTGAAGCATTAGAAAATACGCAGAAGATTGCAGACAGATGTAATGTTACATTTGAATTTGGTGTTACAAAACTTCCTAATTATGAAGTGCCTGAAGGTTACACTCCGGCAACATATTTGAGAGAATTGTGCAATAATGGATTGCAGAAGAGATATGTCGATACAAAGCTTGATTATGATTGCCCGATGTCTTTAGGACAATTGAAAGAACGCTTAGATTACGAACTTAGCACAATTGAAACCATGGGATACGTGGAATACTTCCTTATCGTATGGGATTTTATAAATTATGCAAAGACAAATGGAATTGCAGTAGGTCCGGGACGAGGTTCGGCAGCAGGAAGTATAGTTTCGTATTGCCTTGAAATTACGGATATTGACCCTATTAGATATAACTTACTTTTTGAAAGATTTTTAAATCCTGAGCGTGTGTCCATGCCCGATATTGATATTGATTTTTGTATCGAAAGAAGGCAGGAAGTTATTGATTATGTAGGAAGAAAATATGGCAAAGACCATGTCGCTCAGATTGTTACATTTGGAACTTTAAAAGCCAGAGGTGTGCTTAGGGATGTAGGTAGGGTACTTGATATGCCATATGCACAGGTGGATGCAATTGCAAAGACAATTCCTAAGGAATTGAACATTACTCTTGATGGAGCTTTGAAGGAAAGTAAAGAGTTTAAGGATTTATATGAGAGTGATGAACAGATTAAATATCTTGTTGATATGTCACGAAGACTTGAAGGGCTTCCACGTCATGCTTCAATGCATGCGGCAGGTGTAGTAATTTGTGCAAAACCTGTTGAAGAGTATGTTCCGCTTTCAAGAGCAAGTGACGGTTCAATTACAACCCAGTATATAATGACAACATTAGAAGAATTGGGACTTTTAAAAATGGACTTTTTAGGATTAAGAAACTTAACTGTAATTCAGAATGCGGTTAGATTTGTTGAAAAAGACCATAATATAAAATTGGATATGCATAGCATAGATTATGATGATAAAAAAGTATTGGCTTCTATAGGAACAGGAAATACAGAAGGAATTTTCCAGTTGGAAAGTGGCGGTATGAAAGGGTTCATGAAGGAATTAAAACCTCAGAATCTTGAAGATATAATAGCCGGAATATCACTATATCGTCCGGGTCCTATGGATTTCATTCCTAAATATCTTGAGGGAAAAAATAATCCGGAAGCAATTACTTACGACTGCCCGCAACTTGAGCATATATTAGAGCCAACTTACGGCTGTATTGTATATCAGGAACAGGTTATGCAGATAGTTAGGGATTTGGCAGGATATACATTAGGACGAAGCGACTTGGTTAGAAGAGCCATGTCAAAGAAAAAAGATTACGTTATGCAGCAGGAAAGACAGAACTTTGTTTATGGAAATAAAGAAGAAAATGTACCGGGCTGCATAGCAAATGGAATAGATGAAAAGACTGCAAATAAAATTTATGATGATATGATTGATTTCGCCAAATATGCTTTCAACAAGTCTCATGCGGCGGCATATGCAGTTGTTGCCTATCAGACAGCATATTTGAAATACTATTATCCGGCAGAATTTATGGCAGCTATGCTTACATCTGTCATGGATAATGCAGAAAAAGTATCTGAATATATTTATTCATGCCGCTCAATGGGAATAAAAATACTTCCTCCGGATATAAATGAAGGAGAAAGCGGATTTTCTGTATCTGAAAATTGCATACGATATGGTTTGACTGCAATTAAAAGTGTAGGAAAAAATATTATTGATGCGATTGTAATGGAAAGAAATGCAGCAGGAAAATATAAATCATTAGAAGATTTTATCTCAAGAACAAGTCCGCTTGGAGTTAATAAGAGAGCTGTTGAAAACTTTATTAAGGCAGGGGCTTTGGATTCGCTTGGAGCGACAAGAAAACAAATGATGATGGTTTATGTTCAAATCATGGATTCAGAGGCACAGGAAAGAAAAAACACCATGGCAGGTCAAATGAGTTTATTTGATTTTGTAAGCGAAGAAGATAAAGCAGATTTTGAAATTAAAATGCCTGATGTTGGTGAGTATTCAAGTGACCAGATGCTTGAATTTGAAAAAGAAGTTTTAGGAATCTATGTTAGTGGACATCCTTTACAGAAAGAAGAAGCAAGATGGCGTAAGCATATTACAAATATTTCCACTGATTTTGCTGAAGTAGGAGAAGATGAGGAAAATACAAAAGTCGAAGACAAGGCAAGAGTAACAATAGGTGGAATAATTACCGGAATTACAAAAAAATATACAAGACAGGGGCAGCCTATGGCATTCTTAACATTAGAAGATTTGTTAGGTTCTGTTGAAGTAATTGTATTTCCAAGACAATATGAAAAATATAAAACACTGATTGCTGAGGATAATCAGATATTTGTTAACGGACAGGCAAGCTTAGAAGAAAATGCAGCAGGTAAAGTTATTGCAAATGATATAAAAGCATTTGATGAATATGGTACAAGTCTTTGGATTGCATTTGCAGATAAAGATGATTATACAAATAAGGAAGCAGAGCTGTTTGAATTACTTTCTGAAAATAAGGGAAAAGATAAGGTTATAATATATCTTGTGAAGGAAAAACAGAGTAAAATGTTGCCTGCTATGTATAGAGTAGATTCAAATGATACATTAGTTGAAAAATTAAAGGCTATGTATGGAGAAAAATTTGTAACAAAAGTATTAGAGTAGTATTTGTAACAAAGATATTAGAGTAACATTTGCAATAAAGATATTGTAGTAACAGTTGCAACAAAATTGTAAAGCAGCAATTGTAACAAAGATATTAGAATAATTGATAAATAATAAAATTATCAGATATTTATTTGGGAGTAAAAATGAAAGTTGATAAAGCTATAAAAGCTACATTTAATACAAATTTAATAATTCTTAACGGCTTTTTAGTTGCTCTTTTAGTAGGAACTATATTGTTAATGTTGCCCGTTTCCTCTGCAAGTGGAAATGGAACAGATTTTATTACGGCATTGTTTACGGCAACGACATCGCTTTGTGTGACAGGTCTGGTAGTTGTGCCTACATATGCATACTGGAGCATATTTGGAAAAGTAATAATACTTATATTAATACAGCTTGGCGGGCTTGGGATTATTAGTTTTACAATTGGATTTCTAATTATAATAGGAAAGAAAATTTCTTTGAAAGAAAGAAAAATGATACAGGAATCGTATAATCTTGATTCGGCACAGGGTGTCTTAAAAATATTGAGAAAAATATTTGGAATCACTCTAAAAATAGAAGGAATAGGAGCGATACTTTATTCCATACAGTTTATTCCTGAATATGGAATCGTAAAAGGAATCTGTTACAGCGTATTTCATTCGGTATCTGCGTTTTGTAATGCGGGAATAGATATAATTGGAAATGACAGTCTTGTTAAGTATCATGGAAATGTGCTTGTCAATTTTACAACTGTGATGTTAATCATATGTGGTGGTATTGGATTTATTGTATGGCTTGATATCGGTGGCATAATAAGTGAAATCCGTAACAAAAAATTGAGCCCAAATAAATTTATAGAAAGAATGAAATTGCATACAAAGCTTGTATTGATTACGACAGCTATTTTAGTTGGAGGAGGATTTTTATTTATTCTTTTATTTGAATATAATAATCCGGACACGCTTGGGAATATGACATTTGGAAATAAATGCTTAGCGGCTTTATTTGAAGCGGTAACGCTTAGAACAGCAGGATTTATTACTGTGCCGCAGGCAGGATTTAGAGATGGAACATTTATGATAATGTGTGGTTTGATGATTGTTGGCGGTTCCCCTTTTGGAACAGCAGGTGGAATTAAAACAACTACATTGGCACTTATTTTTCTACTAACCTGGTCAACTATAAAAGGCAAGGAGGATATAGAGGTTTGCAGAAGAAGAATAAATAAACAAAATGTCAGAAGTGCAGTAGCAATCGGAACAATAGTACTTAGCATACTTGCAGTAGCAATTATGGCGTTAAGTTTTACGGAAGATGCACCTTTGAAGGTAATTACATTTGAGGCTGTTTCAGCCCTTGGAACAGTTGGACTTAGTATGGATTTTACAGCAAGTCTTACAGCTATAGGAAAACTTATTATAATAGTACTTATGTTCTTTGGAAGAGTAGGACCTATAACGATTGCCATGGCAATGGCAGGCAGGGCAAGAAAAGATAGAAAGATAACGAATTATCCTGAAAAGAGAGTAATGATTGGATAAAATTCAAACAAGTAATGTGATTATATTTTTAAAATGTAATATTCAGTAATAAACGGATGAAATTTAAATGAAATAAAGTATGCAGAAATTATTTTATATTAAAAAATTTTGTATACAGTTTTAAACAAATGAATTAGAAGGAGCATAAAATGAAGGACGTAGCGGTTTTTGGAATTGGAAAATTAGGAAAAACATTTGCAGTAACTTATTCAAAAAAAGGTGGAAAAGTTTTTGCAATTGATAGACGTCAGGAAAGAGTAGATGGAATTGCAGAAGATGTGACATATGCCATAAGAGCCGATGTTACAGAGGAAAATGTTGTAGAAAATCTGGGAATCAATAATGTAGATGCGGTAGTAGTTGCCCTTGGAAATAATTTTGAGGCAAGCATAATTGTTACTACAATATGCAAATCTTTAGGGATTCCATACATTGTTGCTTCAGCGATGGACAAATTACAGGCAGATGTACTGATGAAAATTGGTGCGGATCATGTTATTTTACCGGAAAGTGAAACTGGAAAAAGGCTTGCAAATGGAATGGCAAGTGGAGGGCATTTTCAGGATATTGCTGATTTGTCAGATGAATTTAGCATAATTGAAACTAAGGTTCCAAAAGAATGGATTGGTAAAAGTTTAATAGAATTAAATCCAAGAAAGAAATTTGGATTCAATGTAATAGCAGAGAAGGTAAATGGTGTTTATAAAAATAATATAGATGCGGATAAACCTTTTGGAGATCAGGAATCAATAATTGTAATTGGTGATAATGAGAAATTATTAAGAGTATTTAAAGAGGGTTAAAAAATGATAATCACATCAAATACAAATGAACAGATAAAGAATTTAATTCATTTAAAGGATAAGAGCAAAGCCAGAAAAACTTCAGGAACATTTATTGTAGAAGGAATTAAAATGTTTCAGGAAATACCAAAAGAAGATTTTATTAAGGCTTATGCTTCTGAAAGCTTTTATGAAAAAAGAAAAGAAGAAATATCAGATTATTTTAAGAAAAATAATTTAAAAGAAGATGTTCAACTTGTTAGCGACAGTGTATTCAAAAAAATATCAGATACAGTAACGCCACAGGGAATATTAGCTGTTGTAAGACAAAAAACATATTCTATTGAAGATATAATAAAATCAAGAAATAAAGAAAAAAGCTGTATTGTTGTACTTGATAGAATTCAGGATCCCGGGAATCTCGGTACAATAGTAAGAACAGGCGAAGCTGCCGGAATTACAGGAATAATTATGAGTAGTTCAACTGCAGATATTTATAATCCAAAAGTTATACGTTCTACGATGGGGTCAATTTATAGAGTTCCATTTGCAATAGTAGCTGATTTGCCTAAAGCAGTAGATATATTAAGAGAAGATGGTATAACATGTTTTGCAGCACATTTAAAGGGTGAATTATATAATTCAGGAACACTTACAAAGGATTGTGCTTTATTAATTGGAAACGAAGCAAATGGATTAAGTGATGAAGTAGCAAATAAAGCAGACAAACTAATTAAAATCCCTATGGCAGGAAAAGTAGAATCACTAAATGCGGCAATTGCAACATCAATATTAATGTATGAAGCAACAAGGTAAAAAAGGTTCTAAACTTTGGATTTCTCCATGCTTGACAAAGAACCAAAAAAACTCCCACATTTGTATCTTATTCTTGTGAAGTTCTATGATATCAATAAAGAACGCTCGCACTGCTTGTCGCTCGTAGCAGTTCTAAATATTCAGCACACAGACCGGCTTTGAAACCTAAAGTTTCAGCCGGTCTATGCACCGAATATTTGAACCGACGGCGCCAAATGCACTTTATTTGATATCATAGAACTCCACAGTTATGAGAACAAATGTAGGAGTCTTATTTTATAAAGCTGATAATTTCTCTACAGCTTTGTCATCAAGTATTTCTTCAAAATGTTCAAGATAAAATAAATCTTTTGCATACGTTGCACTTTCAATTTGACCGTGTTCTGTGATAAATCCTAAAATTTTATTTAATACTGAAGGCTCAGTTGATTCTAAGCATATAGATAAATAATATTTATTGTTATATGGAGATTTATATACAGAACTATCTCCTTTAAAATAAGGCATGATTAACTTTGTTACAGTAATCACATCGCTTAAATTATCATATATTGAAATATTGTAAAGCAAGTCAGAATCACCGGAATTATCCGATACTTCGTCCTTTACAGATGAAACAATGTTGTCTAATTCTTCCGGATTAATATCGTCAAATGGATCAAAAGCATCTTCCTCTTTATTAGAAGAAAATAATTTAGCTAAACTGCTTCCGCGGTCATCTCCATCTTCAACTTTTGTAATCAATAAAACGATATTTTCAGGAGAAACCGGAATTGCTTCAACCATAAGAGGTTTGTCGTTTACTTCAAATCCAAAATCCTCATTGGCCTGACGCATCATATCTTGAAAAAGTTCCTTTGTTTTCCCTGCCCCAAAAGCCAATTCACTGAATTTAATATGTCTGCCTTCTAAATCAGCACGGCTTATTGTGCAACGAATCTGCTTATCATTGATTTTTTCAATTTTCATAAAATCACCTCACTAACAGTTTAGATTCGTATAGTTTATTATATCCACTATAAAAAAATATGTAAAGTTTTCATCCATATTTTAATATGTAATATATTGCAAATATGGAAAAGTTTCAATATAAAATAAGGATATTTGACAAAATATTCTTATTTATATTTATATTATACGTCAAAAAAGAACACAATATGTCAAAAAAATGAAAAATATATGATATATATGATAAATAAGATGTTGGGGTAAAAAGCCCCAACTTTGACGCCTGCGGATTGTATTTTTTAACAAATCGTTCTAAATTAATGTTGCGTATTTTATACAATATGTGTATAATGATTGAGAGAAGGAGTATATGTTATAATATGGGTAAGAACACTTCTTTGCAACTATTGGAATGCCGATATGCAACGACTTACTATTAATAAGTTTTATGAAATGTTAATATATATCACAATTATTATTTAAAGTATTAATAGTTTGACCTTTTATAATACGGAGTATACGGAATTTCCCTTAAACAAATAAAAGAGCCGGTTATATATAATAATATTTGTCAGATAATGTATTTGAACAATTATTATAATAACGGGCTCTTAGTTTTTTGCTAATTTATTTTATAGAGAACACATACACCATTTTCCATAAACACGTTTACCTTTAACAATTTTAAAAGGTCTGATTTTTACATATAAATATTGTTTTGACGGATTGTTTGAATCCGTATTAATTTTTCCGTTTAATACAACTTTTGCTGAAGTGTTTTTTCTGCCAACATCCATAGCCTTGTATTTTTTGAAGTTTTTATTTGTAGCATATCTTATCTGATATCCTGATGCTCCGGTAACCTGATTCCAATGGATTGTGCCTGAAAATTTTTTCTTGTTTTTAAACTGACTTAATAAAGAAATATAGGCATTTGTTTTTGCAGATTTAATTCCGGCAGAATAACATATTCTCAAATTATTACAACCATCAAAACCTGTATCCGAAATAGAAAGTTTGTTACCGTTAATTGTAATATTTTTAAAATCAGAACAATTGCTAAATGCAAAACTTTCAATATTTGTCACGGAATATGGAAGGGTTATATTCTTTAATAAAGTATAAGCAAAAGATGAGTTGCCAATAGTTTTAATACCATGTCCAAAAGACACATTTGTGAGTGGATTATTTTCAAATGCACCTTCACCAATTATTTCAATATTATCGCCTAAAGTTAAATCAGAAATACTATTGCGACTAAACATATGATTTGGAATTGTCTTAAGGTTTAAAGGAAAGTTTATAGTTTCAATAGCGTTATCAGCAAATACATAGTCACCCCATGTAAGAACAGTTTCAGGAAGTGTTATGCTTTTAAAATTACATAATCTAAAAGCACGATTTCCTATATAATATAATTTGTCAGGAAAATTAATTTCCGAAAGATATATGCAACCATTAAAGGCATCATCTCCAATTTTTAAAAGAGTAGATGGAAGTATAACTTTTTTAAAAGAGTATCTTGAGTCTGTTACATATGAATTAAATGCGTTAGGAGCAATTTCTGTTACTCCCTCGGGAATTTCAACAGTCGAAAGTCTGCCGTTATAACCGATAACAACATTGTCGTTTGTAATAAACATACCATTTTCAAATCTCAGTTTATTGCCAAGAGCCAGTGAAAGATGATAAATATCTATGCGGGCTAATGAACTGTAAAGAGTAGAAATGCTTAAGGAATCAAGTGTGTCTGATCCAATTGCAATGTCAGTTACAGAGGTCTGAGAAACAGAGGCCTTAGCAAAATATTTATCTTTTTCTATGGTTGTAACGCTTCCGGGAATCACTAGTTTTGTAAGATTAGTACAGCATGCGTAAGCATCGGAAGACGAATCTGTCTGGGCATAAAGAATAGACTGAAGGTTAAATTCCTGACAACCATCTTCAATAATTAGTTCAGTTCTTTCAGAAGGAACACGAACTATGTTCAAACCATTTTTAGAATAAATTATACCATTTATAGATTTATATGCAGGGTCTTTTTTGTAAACTACAAGATTGTTTGTTTTTACTGTTGAAACTACATCTAACTTAAGAGACGATGAAAACTTAACTGTTTCAATTATAGTATCTCCGCTTATGGAATCGTATGCATCATCCCCCGGGAGTGTCTTAACATTATAATTTCCGGGAACTGATAATTTAGACAATGAATCACAAGAAGAAAATGCACATTGTCCAATAGTGCTAACAGTGTTTGGTACTATAATCTTTTTTATTTTTGTTCCGTAAAAAGCGTAACAATTTATGACTTTCAAAGTGTTTGGAAGCTTAACTTTTTGCAGATTTTTACAATTATAAAATGCGTATTTAGAAACAGATGTAACGCCATTTCTTATAATAACGGTATGTATTTGTCTGTTCTTTTTAAATGTCATTGAGTTAGGCATTTTACCTTTTCCATAAATGGTAATAGTTCCATCCTTTATTTTATATTTGACGGAAGCTATCTGAGTGGAAGAGCTACTTTGATTGATTTTTGCTGCCGCATTTACATTTTTTAAAATTGCACTATTTCCAAAAATAAATATAGAACAAAAAAATGTAAGGATTAATAAAGTTACACCAGATTTAAAAGTTTTTGCCATATAAATCCCTCCTCTCACAGCTTTGAACAGCTGGATAAATTTGAAATTTTTCATACAAATAAATATGTATTTTCCGCTCATACTAATTGATTTAATTATACCAAAATATAGTCTGAAATTAAACAAAAGTTATTAAATCTTAAGATATATAAAGATGAAATTATGTTATATATATGTTATGATGTAGTAGTTAAATATTTGCAAAAAATATGCTAATAAAATGATGTGAATATCAAAAATATGCATAATAAATTGGTAAGCCTATAGTAGTGTTCAATTTAGGAAGATATTCACAGAGGAGGAAGAACAAGTGAGAAAGAGCATAAAGTATATAATGACAATGGCTACAATTTCAGCCATGGCAATGACAATGACAGGATGTTTTGGACCGGAAACAAGTAAAGAATATGTTACTTTGAATGATTATATGATGCTTCATTATACAGATGATGATGGAAATGAGGTTACAGCGACATCTGCAGATGGAAATGAAATGGCAGCAGTTGCCTGTGATAATGAATATGTAAATAAATATGCATTTGAAAAAGATGGCGATACTTATATGGATATAAGTGGCGTGAAAAAATATATTGATGACAGATTTTACTATGACAGTACGGAAAATACAGTTATGTATACTAATGCAACTACAATATATACAAGCCCTGTAGGCAGCAATGAAGTTACAGGCAATACAAAAGAAAATCTTGATTTTACATCATCAGTTATGGATGGTGAGATATGTTATGTAAATTTAAAATATATAAGCAAATACATTGATTTTGATTATAAATATGCAAAAGCAAATGGGGATAAGCCTGCAGTTGTTGTAGTTAATACAAAAAGCCGTGAAGATAAAAATGGCACTGTAAAGAAAAATACTCAGATTAGAACAGATGCAGATTATATGGCTGATATTGTTAGTGACGTAAAGGCTGATACAAAACTCACAATTTTAGATAAAGGTGATGAATGGGATAAAGTTGCTACAGACGATGGAGTTATAGGTTATATTTTAAATAAGAGAGTTAAAGTAGGAAAAACAACAAAAGTTTCATATAAAAATGATTATGATACATATACGCATAATGTTTTAGATAAAAAGATAAGCCTTGCATGGCATCAGGTTATGTATTCATCAAGTAATTCAGGGTTAAGTGACATGATAAAAAACGCTAAAGGTCTTAATGTTATTTCACCAACATGGTTTAGCGTAAGTGATTCAAAGGGAGAAGTGTCATCAATAGGCTCAGCGGATTATGTAAAGAAGGCACATAGTGCTGGACTTGATGTATGGGGACTTGTAAGTGATTTTGAAACAGATGGCAATGGAGATTATTATATAAAAACAGTTGTAAATAATACAAAAGCAAGACAAAAGATGGTTTCTAATATAATGAAATATGCATCATTATATGATTTAGATGGAATTAATGTAGATTTTGAATATATAAATGTTTCTGAGGGAGCCGGATATTTACAGTTCTTGAGAGAATTGTCAATTGAATGCAGAAAGAAAGGTATAGTTTTATCAATAGACAATTATCAGCCGTCTGCATGGACAGAATTTTATGACAGAAATCAGCAGGGAAGATTAGCAGATTATGTTGTTGTAATGAATTATGACGAACATACAACTTCAAGTAATGAGGCAGGATCAGTATCATCATTGACATTTACGGAAGAAGGTTTAAAAAATACAATTGATGAAGTGGGAGATGCTTCAAGAGTAATTAATGGAATGCCATTTTATACAAGAATATGGACGGAAACTCCTGAGGACGAATCAGATGGAAATGGAAAATTAATCGAAGATGCTGCAAATGGTAATTATGTTTTGTCAACAAAGGCTGTTTCAATGGATGCGGCAAAAGAAGCGTATACAGAAGCAGGGGCTACACCTAGTTATAATGAAGAAACAGGACAAAATTATGTTGTTTATGAAAAAGGAAACAGTACATACATGATTTGGCTCGAAGATGAGACTTCAGTAAAGGCAAGACTTGAGTTAATGAACAAGTACGAAATTGCCGGGGCAGGATATTGGAAATTAGGATTAGAGTCAGACGATATATGGAATACGATTTCACAATATTTTAAATAATTACTCATAAAAATTGTTTTGGCTTCATATAATTTTAAAGAAGGAGTGAGGCCATGATTAATACAAAACGAGTTTTTTACATTTATTCTTACAAAAGAGGAGTAAAGGGCAGAAATGTAGGATTTGCCAGAATCAGGGGAAGAGATGATAATTATAAGTTGAATGTATCCATTAAAGTTCCGGTAGAATATGGTGCTGAGAATATGGAAATATGCCTGCTTAAAAGAAATCAGGGATTTGTATCCGGATATAAGGTTGGCACAATGACACCATTTAATGAAATATGTAAATTCAATACCGTGATTAGTTCGAAAAAATTGCGGGAAGCTGAATTTGATATAAATGATATTGATGGAATTTATATATTTGGAACAGAGCAGGATGGATATGCTTTTTTTGCAAAAATGGAGGATGAATTGAATGATCATCCAAAAGAATTATTTGATTATCAGATGGACAAATTTAATAGGAATTCACAACTTGTATATGTAAATTAGGAGCATTGCCAATGAATGAAAAATACATGAAAGAGGCAATTAAGCAGGCAAAAAAAGCTGCTTCAATAGGTGAGGTACCGATAGGTTGCGTAATTGTTTATAAAGATAAAATTATAGGTAGAGGCTATAATAGAAGAATGACAGATAAAAATGCTTTGAGTCATGCAGAATTGAATGCAATAAAAAAAGCAAATAAGGTGTTAGACGACTGGAGACTTGATGACTGTGAAATGTATGTAACAACAGAACCGTGTCAAATGTGTGCCGGTGCAATTGTACAGGCAAGGGTAAAAAAAGTTTACATAGGTTGTATGAATCCCAAGGCAGGTTGTGCCGGTTCTATTATGAATTTGTTTAATGTAGATGCTTTCAATCATCAGGTAGAAAGTGAAAATGGAATTCTTGAAGAAGAGTGCAGCATGTTACTTAAGGAGTTTTTTAGAAATCTTAGAAATAAAAAGTAGTTTCATTTAGTATTATTTTACGTTGACAAAGTAAAATAAAATAATGTATACTAAATGTCTGTAATTGAATAAGTTTAAAACTTCCGCGCAGCCGGGGAGATAGCGGTGCCCTGTACCTGCAATCCGCTACAGCAGGGGTGATGCTTTGCGCCGGGTCTATTTTGTAGAGCTGCCCTTTATAAGTGATGTTGACGCTTGGGTCTTGTGCAACGGAAATTTGTGAATCGTGTCAGGTCAGGAATGGAGCAGCACTAAGCAAAACCTTTCGTGTGACGCGAGGGTGCCTGAGCTGAGTTAACTGTAGAGGTAACGTCTATGAGATTTTCACAAAACAAAGCGCGCGGATTAAAATAAAAAGAACTATGACTTTATAAGTTATAGTTCTTTTTTTGCCGAAAAAAAGATTCACATATATAAGGTGGTTTGCTATAATGAAGCAATGTATTTAATATGACGATTAGGTATAAATGCATAATATAAAAGATACTAAAATAGAAATGCAAATGAGTAAAAGTATAATTAAAAAATAAAGCGTGGTAAAAAATGAAAGATATGGTTGGTAATAAATTTATGAAACTAAAAAATGAACTTCATATTGGGAAGAATGACATAATAGCTATGGGGTTAATGCTATTGGCATTATTAATACTTATGCAGTATAGAACATATAGACCGTTTTTAGATGAATCAGACAATTTTTTAGGAGGAAAAATATTAAGCCGTGGCGGGGTTATATATAAAGATTATATATCCCAACATATGCCGGGGATGTATTACATTGTTGGAATTATTGTAAAGTTAGGCTTTACGGAAATTCAGGAAATACGTACATGCTTTTATTTATTAATATTTTTGTCGTGGATAGTTATGTATTTTAGATACAAAAATATATTTTCATTGTGGATAATTCCAACTTTTGTATTTATGTATTTGTCTATGTTTAGTATTTCTAAAGGACATACATTGTTGGCTGAGCAGATAGAAATTATCGCGTTTATGGTGATTATGTGTGAATTGTTCTTATTTTTTAAAACAAAAAAATTAAAACTAAGTTCAACAATTTTTATTTCAATTAGCACATGGTTAGCAATTGTCTGTGCTATGACTGCGGTATGGACAATATTTTTTATGGCACTTATATTTATCATAATTTATATTGAACAATTAAAAAGTAGTGAAAATAAAAAAAATATAATTAATGAGATTATAAGAACCAGTGTGATAATAGCAATTCCTTTTATAATATGGATGGTTTATTTATTAAAAACTAATTCAGTAGAAGAATGGTTTTACCAGGCATATAAATTTAATCAGGAAGTGTACGGAAAATATGTTAATTTCTCAGGAATATTTAAAACTGTTATTGCTCCGTTTTTTGGATATGGAAGTATGATTTGGAAGGCAATACAACAATTAACAGTATCGCTTTATTCAAGTGTAATAATTTTGGTGTATGTAGTAGTTAATATTCTTTTTTGCATAGAAATGAGTCGAAAAGGGAAAATATATGGAATACTTATGTTTGTTACCATTATAGCAATGGGAAATAGAAGTTTTGGTATATGGTCATCAGATGAAAATATGCATGCAACACCGTATTTGGCAATGACGGGATTTATGTTAGCGTATTTATTATTTGAAGTTTGGAATGTTCGAAAAGTGACAATAATAATGCTAACATTTCTTATGGTTGTACCGATTACATCAGCTCTTAATGAAGTGAGCGAATATAATAACAATATTAAATATGTAGAAACTTCTGATACGGCAAAATATATAAATGCATTAACTAAAAAGAATGAAAAGATATTTTTGGTCGGTTTTAATGAATATAATGATTACAATGCATATAATAGAATGCCGGCAACAAGGTTAGTACATATTCATCCGTGGTTTATGGAAGAGTTCCAACAGGATGTAATTAATGATTTGGAAAAAAATAAAACAAGAGTAATTGTTAACGCTGAGGATATGGATATATGGGGATATAAATATGTAGATTATGCCGCATCTTTGAGAAATTACATATTACAGAATTATACTCAGATTGGAAAAAGTGAAGCAAATGTATGGGTGCGAAATGATTATTACGAAAAGGCTTTTGAAAAACTGAATTATGACAATAATATGATAGTGCCAAATAATGAAGAATTAAAAGGTATTACATCAATAAATGGAAAGAGAGTGTCGGAATGTTTTGTACCTAAGGTGAAAAAATTGGTTAAAATTTCAACATATATAACAATAAACGGGGATATAAGAGATGGATATTATATGGTGGATTTATATTCTCAAAAGGATAAAAAATGTATTTATAGTAGTGTAGTTCCGATTAGCGGAATAGTTGATGGATGGCAAATGTTTGAATTAGATGATGTTAAAGTGACTCCGGGGAATAAATATGAAGTAAGAATTTCAGTAGCAGGCGTGTCTGAAACATGTAATGTTAATATAGGAGTTATAAAAAATAATGCATCATTAAAAACAAAAATTAACAACAAATTGATTAATCAGGATTTAGCCTTAAGAGTTTATGGAAAATAGAATGAAAAATAGTCCCAAATATTGGATATATTCTAATATTTGGGATTTATTTTTGTTCCAAAATATTATATAATGAATCCAAAGGTATGCCCATTTATAGGAATGAAAACATTTTTATAAATACTAAGCATATTTTTTAGATTTAAAATAGACACAGGAAGGAGCGGGCTAATGTCATATACAGCTTTATATAGAAAGTTTAGACCGGCAACGTTTGACGAAGTAAAGGGACAAGATCATATTGTTAAAACTTTACAGAACCAGATTGAAGCCAATAGAATAGGCCATGCATATCTTTTTTGTGGAACACGAGGAACAGGTAAGACAAGTATTGCAAAGATATTTGCGAAAGCAGTTAATTGTGAACATCCGGTAAATGGAAGCCCATGTAATGAATGTGCATCATGCAAAGCTATTGCAGCAGGAAGTTCAATGAATGTAGTTGAAATCGATGCGGCTTCTAATAATGGTGTTGATAATATCAGACAAATTAGAGAAGAAATTCAGTACTCACCAGCGGATGGAAAATATAAGGTTTATATTATTGATGAAGTACATATGCTGTCTATAGGAGCGTTTAATGCGTTATTAAAGACATTAGAAGAACCACCGGCATATGTTATTTTTGTGCTTGCAACTACCGAACCACATAAGATTCCTATAACAATTCTTTCAAGATGTCAGCGATATGATTTTAAGAGAATCACTATAGATACGATAGCAGACAGACTTTCAGAATTGATGGAGAAGGAACAGGTTACAGTTGAAGATAAGGCAATCAGATATGTTGCAAAGGCAGCAGATGGTTCTATGAGAGATGCGTTAAGTCTTTTGGATCAGTGTATTGCTTTTTATTTAGGACAAACACTTACCTATGATAATGTACTTGAAGTGTTAGGTGCTGTAGACACAGAAGTGTTCAGCAAACTTATTAGAGGCATTATAAATGGAGATGTTGTTGGTAGTCTGCATATATTGGATGATATGATAATGCAGGGAAGAGAACTTGGACAGTTTGTAAATGATTTTATCTGGTATATGAGAAATTTATTATTAGTTCAGACATCAGATAATGTTGAGGATGTAATTGACGCATCCGCAGACAGAATCCAGGCATTAAAAGAAGAAGCACAGATGGTTGAGACCGAAGTTCTTATGAGATACATAAGAGTTTTTTCGGATTTGTCAAATCAGATAAAATATTCTTCACAGAAAAGAGTTTTAATAGAAATAGCTCTTATAAAGCTTAATAAACCGGCAATGGATACGGATGTAAGTTCCTTATTAAACAGAATGGCTTTAATTGAAAATAAATTAGAAAATGGTGTTGTTGCAGTAAGCCCTACAACAACGCAAAGTGCCACACCGGAGAGGCAGTCACAACCTAAAAAGAAATTTGATAAGGCGATACCAAAGGATGTGCAGGAAGTTGCTGATAATTGGGGAATGGTACAAAAACATTTGCCAACACACTTTAGAGCATATTTTAAAGACGCAAGATTTAGTGTGAAAGGTGACAACATATTACTTGTTGTATTTAAACATGGTGCAGTAGGTTATAATCAGTGTAATAAGCCGGAAGTCATAGAAATGCTAAATACAATTATTAGCGAACAGATAAAGAAAGAAGTTACAGTTGAAGTACAAATGCTTGAAGATAATCAGAATTTTGCAGATGTATATCAGGAAGTAATCTCAAGAATAAACATGGATATTGAAGAGGAGGATTTTTAACATGGCAAGACGTGGAGGATTTCCAGGTGGCGGAATGCCACAGAATATGAACAATTTAATGAAGCAGGCTCAGAAGATGCAGAAGCAGATGGAAGAAGCTCAGGCAAATCTTGAAAGCCAGGAATTTACAACTACAGCCGGAGGCGGTGCAGTTGAAGTGACAATTACAGGTAAGAAAGAAATTACAAAAGTAAAAATTGATGAAGAAGTTGTAGACCCTGATGACATTGAAATGTTAGAAGATTTAATTATGGCTGCAGTAAATGAGGCAATCAGAACTGTAGAAGAAAATACAACACAGCAGATGTCTAAAATAACAGGCGGTCTTGGCGGATTATTTTAAGGAGTAGACATTGGATTATTACAGTGGATATATATCAAAGTTGATTGAGGAACTTTCCATACTTCCGGGAATTGGCGCTAAGACAGCGTCAAGACTTGCATTTTATATATTAGATATGCCACAGGAACAGGTGGAAGAGTTATCCCAATCAATTATTGATGCTAAGAAAAATGTAAAATATTGTAAAAAGTGTTTTACTTTGACAGATCAGGACATTTGTCCTATTTGCGCAAGTAAAGACAGAGACCATAAAACAATTATGGTTGTAGAAAACACAAAAGATATGGCAGCCTATGAAAAAGTAGGAGAATATAAAGGGGTATACCATGTATTACATGGTGCCATAAATCCTTTAATGGGAATTGGACAGAATGATATAAAACTTAAAGAATTATTTGAAAGATTAAAAGATGATGTAGATGAAGTTATAATTGCTACAAATTCCAGCGTTGAAGGTGAAGCAACGGCGATGTACATAAGCAAAGTCGTTAAACCTTTAGGGATAAAGATAAGTCGAATTGCCAGTGGAGTACCGGTAGGTGGAGATTTAGAATGTATTGATAACGTTACGTTACTGAGAGCGTTACAGGGAAGAGTGCAGATTTAGATTAAGTCATAATTCGCAACGGCGGATGAATGAAAGGTGTTTATCAAAATGGATAGAAATGAGTATAACTTTAAAATAGAAGAAATGAGAGTCGCTGTTCGTAATAAAGATTACGAAAGAGCAGTGCAAATCGCAGACTCTCTTGATTATAGAAGAGAAAAAGCAAATGACATTTTATCCCTAATAGCAGATGCATACGAAATGGCAAAGCAGTATGATAAGGCAAAGCAGGCTTTGATTATTGCTTATGAAAATACAAATACAGGAAGACATTTGGCTTATAGGTTGTGTTTGTTGTCAGCAAAATTACAGCAGTTTGATGAAGCAGAAGAGTTTTATCAGGACTTTGTTGAACTTGCACCTAGGGACAATGATAAATATATATTGCAGTATGAAATGCAGAAAGCAAAGAAGGCTCCAATTGGAAAACTAATAGAAATCCTTGAAAAGTATATTCAGGAAGACATGGAGGAAAAATGGGCTTATGAATTAGCTAAGTTATATCATGAAGCAGGAGATGAAGAAAACTGCGTTGATATGTGCGATGAAATAAGCTTATGGTTTGCTGAAGGAAAATATGTAAATAAGGCTATGGAGTTAAAAAAACTTTACAGACCACTTACAAAGCTTCAGCAGGAGAGATATGACAATTATAGATTAGGCAGAAAGCCTTTACAAAAGATAGAAAAAGATGAGAGAAAAGAAAACAAACAGGCAGGAGACATAGAAGATAACTTATCAATAGATAATGCCATCTCTGAAGATAAAGAAAAAGAATCAGTGTCGGTAAAGATAGCTGATGAGGTTATTGACGAGAGACCAAGTATTCCATTTATGATAAGAAAGGATAATTTTAAAGAAAGTATCAGAAAGCTTAAACATCCTGTTATAGAAAGTATTCACAAGTCAAATGACGAAAAGAAAGCCGAAGGTGAATCGGAACAAAAAGAACTGTTTGCACAGCAGAACAATCCTGATGTACAGGAGATATTTGTAGAGCAAAATGATCCTGAAATGCATGAGATTACTTTTGAAGATGAATTTGAAAAAGACGAATTGGAGTTAGAATCAGAAGAAAATTCAGAATCAGAAGAGAATCCAGAAGTGAACAAAAATTTGGAATCAGAAGAAAACTTGGAATCAAAAGAAAATGAGTTTATAGTCGATGAAGCTAATATTGAAGAAAGTTCTAAAGAAAAGTCAGATTATTCAGCTAAAGAAGCGACAGATGAAAGCGATGGCAAGTTGGATGTTGAAAAAATAGCTGTTGAAAGCGATTCTACAGAAAACAATGTCGATAAAGAAGCGGAAACTATTTTGGATGGTAAAGAGAATGTTGATGCTATACAAGAAAATGATTCTGATGAAAAAAGTCTTAGCGAAGAAGATAATGCTTCAAATAACGAAAGCATAACTGATGATGAAGAAGATCAGATAGTTAAAAAGCAGAATACAGGACAATTATCAATAGAAGAAGTTTTACATAAACTTCAGGATAGGGGAATTCTTAAGGCGGACACAGTTGAAAAGGCAGTTAAGGCCTTAGATGAGGCAGAAAATATTGTCGAAAAAACAGAAGAAGATTTTGAAAAAATAAATCCTGACTATAAGAGAATTCAGTCGATACATGAAGGTCTTGGTATAGATGAAGAAGGAAATGAACAGGAAATCGAAGATACTGAGACATATAACTATGATAATGAGCAGTATTTTGATGAAATTGAGATAAGTAATCAGGGAAAAGAGATACAGCATGCCGGTGTATCAGAATTTGAAAATCCTACTCATGATAAGGAACTTGGTGCAGACCACGAAAAAGAATTAGATATGGTTCAACGTGGACTTGAATCATTTGCAGCAGAAGCGGCAGCAGATGTATTTGTTCCTGATGTTGATACCGATGTTATAGAAGAGGAAATTAAATTCCAGACAGGTGAAATTTCATTTGGAACAATGGATTTAAATGAAATAGTAAACCAGTCTGCTGCTCCTGAAAGACATAATGAAAAAAGAATTAATGTAAGTTCAAATGATATTTCAGATACGGTTCAATTAGAAAAGCATACATCTTCAATTCCAAATATGGATAATGAGATGACAGAAATAACATTGGATCCGATTGATTTTGAAAAAACAGATAATATTGAAAAATCACCTGAAACAAATGAAATTCCAAATTTTGATATTGAAGCTTTGGAAGATACAGAAACTGCAGGTGAAACAAAAGCAACACCGAATACCGATATGGATACTTTAGGTAATGAAGAAGCCGTAGGTGAAACAAAAGTAATACCAAACATCGACATTGAAGCTTTGGAAGATGAAGAAGTCGCAGGTGAAACAAAAGCAATACCAAACATCGACATTGAAGCTTTGGAAGATGAAGAAGTTACAGGTGAAACAAAAGCAACACCGAATACCGATATGGATACTTTAGGTAATGAAGAAGTCGCAGGTGAAACAAAAGCAATACCAAATATCGAAGAGGAATTGGAAAAGGCAGCTGAGTCAGAACAGACAAATGTACCAACATTGGATTTGGAATTCGATATGCCTGAGATAATTAGTGGTACAGATGATTCAGTATTAGGGAATCAGTTGCCGGAAGAAGATTTGGTAAATTACGACATAGAGGAAACTATTCAATATGAAAAGGAAGAACTTGAAGAATTAAATAATATTATAGATTCCGAAAGAATGATGAATATTGAAGGTGAGCCTGAGAAATTGCCAGAATATGAAGAGCCTGAGGTTGTTACAGAAAAGTTACCTAAAAAGCGTTTAAGTGAATTATCAGCAGATTTAGAGGAAATATTTAACAATGATATTATTGATTTCAGAGATATGCCTGCTGAAGAACTTGAAAGAGAACGAAGAGAGTCAATTTTAATTTCAGACATTGATAAAACAATGGAATTAGAAAGACCTAAGAGTATCAGTGATTTGGTAAAAGAGGCGGAGGAAAATATAATTTCTGAAGAGCCTGAATTGCTGGATGAACCTTTAGAAGAAACAGTTGGTGAGTCGGAAAGTGATACAATTGATGAAGACGCAGTTGAATCAACAGAGCCGGAAATGAAATCGCTAGGAAAAACGGAAAACAAACCTGTTGATGAATTAGAAAACGAATCAACAGAGGAGTTTGAAATAAATAGTACTGATGAATCAGAAAACGAATATGCGGAAACAATAGAAGATTATGAAACAATTGATGACGTGGAAGAAGTTGAAGATTCAGAAGATGAACCTATAGAAGATATAGAGGAGTCGGAAGATGAATCGGCAGAGGATTTTGAAGAGCCAAAAGAAGATTTAGTTGAGGAAGAATTACAAGAAGATTCATCAGAAAATTTAACTAAAGACGAGCCGGAAGAAACAAAAAAATCAGAGATGGAAAATGTTGAAATGCCTGAAGTATCAGCTAAAATGGATAAGATTGCGCAGGAAATTGAAAGCATGCCGGAGATAAGCATACCGGAACTTGATATACCTAAGATAGAAATTCCAAATCTTGATTTACCTGATTTGAGCGATGAGGATGCATTAGAGTTAAGCGATTTGACAGATGTTGCGGATTCTAAAGAAGATTCAGAAGCAAAAGAAGATTCAGAATCAGTTGATGGGATGGATGATAATGATGAAGTAGAAGATAGTAAATTAAAAGGATCATTAGATAAATCAGAAGATTATGTTGAATCAGAGCCAGAAGAAGTTGAACCTGCAGAGCAGGAATCAGAGTCAACAGAAGAAGTTGAACCTGCAGAGCAGGAATCAGATGCAGTAGAAGAAGGTAAAGGTTCAGAACAGGAAACAGAACAGAAATCAGCAGAGAAAGAATCTGAAACAAAAGAAGAAAAAGATAATTCAGGAACAAAAATTGTAACAGATGAAGATATGAAGGTGTTTGCAAATTATACAAACATTGAAGGATTGGACGATACAATAAAATACACAATTGAAAAATTAGTCAAAGAATTTGTGCCTGATGGAAATTCTTCAAATGGAAACATAGCAATCAGTGGTGATGAAAAAAGTGGAAAAACTACATTGGCTATTGATATAATCAAGATGGTTAATGCAAAGAGAGGCAGAGCCGGAAGAAGAATTGCTAAAGTAAATGCGGAGGTATTAAACCGAAGAGGATTTACAGCTGCATTAAACAAACTTATGGGAAGCGATTTAATTGTAGAAAAAGCTACAGATTTGAATAGTGAGCAAATAGATGAGATAATTAAGTCTGCTAAACTTTATACAAATGACATGTTGATAGTTCTCGAAGGAGAAACTGATGCAATGGCAGATATGTTTGATGAGAATGAAGAGTTAAAACAGATTTTTGATTATCCTATTCTTATTAAGACTTATAATGTAAAAGAATGGGTAGCTTATGGTGTTCAATATGCTAAAGATAACGGCTTTAATATCAACGAGATGGGAATGCTTGCATTATTTAAAGCTATAGATGACTGGTATGGAACAAAGAAAGAAATCAGTCAGAAGGATGTTGAACAAATATTAGATGCAGCCATAAAAAGGGCAAAACATAAATTAGGCAGAAAAATCGTTGGTATTTTTAAAGCAAAAGATAAAGACGATTTGCAGATATTAAAAGAAGCAGATTTTAATATTAAATAAAAGAAAGGAATTAAAATGGAAAATTTACAGCTTGAAAAAATAGCAAATGAAGTGCGTAAAGGTGTTATTAAAGGCGTACACAGCGCAAAATCAGGACATCCGGGTGGATCATTATCAGTAGCCGACATGTTAACATTTTTGTATTTCGAAGAAATGAATGTTGACCCTAAAAATCCTAAGATGGAAGACAGAGACAGATTAGTTTTATCAAAAGGTCACGTTGCACCTGCTTTATATGCAGTGTTAGCAGAAAAAGGATTCTTCCCTAAGGAAGATTTAACAACTTTAAGACATATCGGTTCTTATTTACAGGGACATCCTGATATGAAGCATACACCGGGTGTTGATATGTCAGCAGGATCATTAGGACAGGGTGTTTCTGCAGCAGTAGGAATGGCTTTAGGCGCAAAGATTGATAACAAAGATTACAGAGTATTTGCAGTTACAGGTGATGGCGAAATTCAGGAAGGACAGATTTGGGAAGCAGCTATGTTTGCAGGAGCAAAGAAGTTAGATAACCTTACTGTTATTGTCGATAATAATAACCTTCAGATTGATGGAACAATTGAAGATGTATGTTCACCATACCCAATTGATAAGAAATTTGAAGCATTTAATTTCCATGTAATTAATATAGATGCTCATAATTTTGATGAAATTAGAGCAGCTTTAAAGGAAGCAAGAGAAACAAAAGGAATGCCTACAGCAATTATTATGAAGAGTATTAAAGGAAAAGGTGTTTCATTTATGGAAAACCAGGCTTCATGGCATGGTGCAGCTCCAAATGATGAGCAGTTTGAACAGGCAATGGAAGAATTAGAGAAAGCAGGTGAAGCATTATGTCAGAAGTAAAGAAGATAGCAACAAGAGAAAGCTATGGTAATGCACTTGTAGAATTAGCTAAAGAGCATGATAACGTAGTAGTATTAGACGCTGATTTAGCAGCAGCTACAAAGACAGGCATTTTCAAAAAAGCAAACCCTGACAAATTCTTTGACTGTGGTATTGCAGAAGCAAATATGATGGGGATTGCAGCAGGACTTTCAACAACAGGTAAAGTTCCTTTTGCAAGTACATTTGCTATGTTTGCAGCAGGAAGGGCTTACGAACAGATTAGGAATGAAATTGGATATCCACATCTTAATGTAAAAATAGGAGCTACACATGCAGGTATTTCTGTAGGTGAAGATGGAGCTACACATCAGTGTAATGAAGATATTGCTTTAATGAGAACAATCCCTGAAATGACAGTTATTAATCCATGTGATGATGTAGAAGCAAGAGCGGCAGTAAAGGCAGCATATGAAATTGACGGACCTGTTTATTTAAGATTTGGACGTTTGGCTGCACCTGTATTAAATAAAGAAGATTACAAGTTTGAAGTAGGTAAGGGTGTAACAATGCGTGAAGGTAAGGACCTTACAATTGTTGCAACAGGACTCATGGTATCTTCAGCTTTGGAAGCAGCAGAAAAATTGGCACAGGATGGAATTGAAGCTACAGTAATTAATATTCATACAATTAAGCCATTAGATGAAGATTTAATTGTAGAATCAGCAAAGACTACAGGTAAAGTAGTAACTGTTGAAGAACATTCAGTTATTGGTGGACTTGGAAGTGCAGTTTGTGACTGCTTAAGTGCAAAATGTCCTACACCTGTTACAAAAATTGGTGTTCAGGATGTTTATGGACATTCAGGACCGGCTGTTGAATTATTAAAAGAATTTGGTTTAGATGGCGAAGGCGTATATAAATCAATTAAAGAAATAATGTAAAAGATGCAATTGATATTAAATTTTTTAAGGAATATATGAATAAAATAAATATCAAATTAAAATAATTAAATGTCAATTTAAAATACAAAAGGATTTGTATTATAAAATAAGCAAAATAGATTTTTAGTTGAAATTTAAAAAATCATTTGCTAGAATACAGTGCATGATAAGAAATGCAAGGGCGCAGACGTAAGAAGTCAGTGCCCTTGTATTTTTTTGTATTAGTAATTATACAGTAATTAATATTTACCGGATGATTACAAATGAGAAGAAAAACTTCTCAGAACTTGGAAAGTGTTTCCCCTTTAAAAATGCTTTCTTAAGTAAAATCTATAGGACAATGAAAAAAGAATGGAGGAATTAGTTATGGACGCAAATGAAATTTTGGATGCAGCTACAAGTAGTAGTTTTGCAATTTGGTTCTTAATTGGTGCAAGTTTAGTATTCTTTATGCAGGCCGGTTTCGCAATGGTTGAAACAGGATTTACCAGAGCAAAGAATGCAGGTAACATTATCATGAAGAACCTGATGGATTTTTGTATTGGTACTATAATGTACATTGTTTTAGGTTTTGGACTTATGATGTCAGAAGATTATGTAATGGGAATTATCGGTATTCCAAATCTTGACATCTTCACAAATTACAGCAACTTTAATTGGTCGCAGTTCGTATTTCAGTTAGTATTCTGTGCAACAGCAGCAACAATTGTTTCAGGAGCTATGGCTGAAAGAACAAAATTCAGTGCTTATTGTGTTTACTCAGCAGCAATCAGTTTGATTGTATATCCTATTGAAGCAGGTTGGGTTTGGAACTACGGCGGAAACGGATGGTTACAGAAATTACATTTCGTAGATTTCGCAGGTTCAGCAGTAATCCACTCAGTAGGTGGTATGGCAGCTTTAGTCGGAGCAATTATTCTTGGAGCCAGAATTGGTAAATACACAAAGAAAGCAGATGGAACAATTATTTCAAATGCTATCGGTGGACATTCAATAACACTTGGAGCTCTTGGATGTTTTATCCTTTGGTTTGGATGGTATGGATTTAACGGTGCAGCTGCAACAAACACAGACAGTCTTGCATCAATCTTTATGAATACAACAATCGCTCCTGCAACAGCAACAGTTGTATGTATGATATTTACTTGGATTAAAGATGGAAAACCTGATGTAGGTATGTGCTTAAATGCATCACTTGCAGGTTTGGTAGCAATTACAGCAGGTTGTGCTTCAGTTGATACAATTGGTGCTTTAGTAATTGGTGCAGTTGCAGGTATTTTAGTAGATGTAGTAGTAGAAGTACTTGATAAGAAGTTACACATTGATGACCCTGTTGGGGCAGTTGGTGTTCACTGGGCAAACGGTGTTTGGGGAACAATTGCAGTAGGCTTATTTGCAACAGGTAAAGGCGATACAGTTCAGGCATTTGCAGATGGTTCTTATTACGCAGGTTTATTCTACGGTGGTGGAGCAAAATTATTAGGAATTCAGATTTTAGGTATTGTTGCTATTGATGTATACGCAGCAATCATGATGACAATTGTATTCCAGCTTATTAAACATACAATTGGAATTAGAACAACAGCAGAAGAAGAAATTATTGGTATGGATATATCAGAACATGGTCTTGCATCAGCATATGCAGACTTCCTTCCTACAACACCTTCATACATGGGTGAAAGCGTAGGAGCAGTAGATGTAGCAAATCTTGAACCTGCTACATTATCAATTGGTGAAGCAAAACCAACTGGAAAATATACAAAGATTACAGTTATTTGTAATGAAGATAAATTTGGAACCCTTAAAGACACAATGGCAGCTATCGGTGTAACAGGTATGACAGTTATCCAGGCAATGGGCTGTGGTGTTGAACAGGGAAAGAGTGGTGTTTACAGAGGTGTTAAGATGAGCATGAACCTTCTTCCAAAGGTTAAAGTTGAAATCGTTGTATCAACAGTTGATCCTAACCTTGTAGTAGCAGCAGCTAGAAAAGCTCTTTATACAGGCGGTGTTGGCGATGGTAAGATTTTCGTAACAGATGTAGAAGATGTAATGAGAGTCAGAACAGGTGACACAGGTATTGCAGCACTTTCAAATGAGTAAATACTCAACAATATAATGGATATTTAGGAACTCTGTTCTTAAAATATATTTTACTTAATCTCATTAAAGGGGCCGGTGGTTATCCATCGGCTCCTAAATTTGTTTGCAAATAACGTTCACAGACTGGTATTTACCACTTACTGCTAATAAAATACCACTTACATAAAATCTATTTACATCCACATAATTTGCAAATATAATCATCACATAAGGAGTCAGATATGAAAGTAATCGTAAATGTGGATGAAAACTGCATAGAGGAACAGGTAATAATAAATTGCCACGAACTGAATGAGAATATAATTAATATTCAGAAAACTATCTCAGCGATGGAAAACCAGAGTCTGAAAATTGAGCTTAAACAGGGTGAAAAAGAATTTTATATAGATGTTGGTGAAATTCTTTTTTTTGAAACTGATAACAATCAGGTTATGGCTCATACAGCAAATGAGATATTTTTAACAGGCAGTAAATTATACGAATTGGAGAAAATATTACCATGGTACTTTAGCAGAATATCAAAGTCAGCAATTTTAAATGTAAAGAAAGTGTATGCGATTACAAGAAATCTGACAGCGTCAAGTTTAATTGAATTTGAAGGAACGCCTAAACATGTATATGTTTCAAGGGTATATTACAAGCCGTTAAAAGAAAAATTAGAAGAAATGAGGAATATGTGATGAAAAAAAACAATATTTACTGGGGAATGATATTTATAATAATGGCTGCATTAATTGTAGTTAATGGTCTGGGTCTGATTGAAGGCGTGGGTGTCTGGAGTATAATTTTTACAGTACTTTTTGGTGCTGCATTATTAGATGGAATTGTAAGATTACAGGCAATAACAATATTATTCTCGCTTGCTTTTTTAGCAATTGTCTGGTCAGAGCAACTTCACATTGAAAGTATAACTCCATGGCCGATTCTGTTTGCAGCATTGTTAGGAAGTATTGGAATAAGTATGATATTTGGAAAGAAAAATAAAAAATGGAAAAAAGATTACTCAGGTGGAAATCATTATTACAGCAATAATAGTAGTAATGAAGGAAAATATTTTGATGAAAATGTTAATGTAGAGCAGGATAGCGGAGAAGTAGTAATATGCGAATCAAAATTTGCAGGAACAGTTAAATACATTACTTCAGATAATTTGAGAAAAGTATATGTAAAAAATGAATTCTCAGGTATGTCAATTTATTTAGATAAGGCAAAAGTGCCAAGTAAGAGACTTGAAATAGAAATAAAGAATTCATTTGGAGGAGTGGAAATTTATATTCCGGCTAACTGGATTGTAGAAAATGAGTTAAATTGTTCATTTGGCGGCTACGACGAAGAAGGTACAAAAGCACCAACAGATGCTGAAAGCGTGACAGTTGTTATTAAGGGATCAGCAAATTTGTCTGGCGTTACAATAAAATACATTTAAATATAGAAGTAGTAGCAAAAGAGGTATGAGAAAAATAAACCTATAATAAAATTTAGTATAGAATTAAAAAGCAATCAATTACAATAAAAGAATAAGTATAAGAAAAAAGACTGAACAGTATGCATGCATGATATGTGTCCAGGATTCTGGGTACATATCAGCACACTGTTTGGTCTTTTTTGATTAGAGCATATGCTACAATGCAGAAAATACTTTTGTCTTGTGAATAAATTTTATTAAAGTTTATTCACATAGACCATAGGAGGGAAAAAGTAAATTATCAGAATTTGTGTATTATAAATTTTATCATTGACAAAGAAAAGAATAAGTATTAAAGTAATATCAAAATAATATCACTTTAATACTTGGGAGGATAAAGTTATGGATGAAAATGTAAAGTTAAGTAATGTAAAGGAAAGGGAAATTACTAAGAAAAATGGATTCGCAATGTTATTTGCCAATATACTTGGATATGTAGCAACAGTTGTGACGTTTGTACTAGGATTAGTTTTTGCAATAAACTATGAAGATGTTAATGACGTGATATTTGGATTAGGAATCGGTTTATTTGTTGTTAGTTTAGCGTTATTAATTGTATCTATTGTTCTGTCATGTGGACTAAAATCAGTTAATCCTAATGAAGCAATGGTATTTACTCTTTTTGGTGAATATTATGGCACAATTAAAAGTGCAGGATTTTATTTTATAAATCCATTTTGTAGTGCAGTAGTTCCTAACGAAGAAACAACAGGAAATATCTTTGAAATTTCTTCTGATGTTAATGGTAACAGCTCAGCAAAAGTTGCCGGAGTTACAAAAAAGAAAATATCAACTAAGGTTATAACATTAAATAATGAGAAACAGAAAGTGAATGATGCTTTAGGAAATCCGATAATTATCGGAGCGGTGGTTATTTGCAAGATAATTGACCCTACAAAAGCAGTTTTAAATGTTGATAATTATATGAAATTTTTATCAACTCAGTGTGATTCTGTAATAAGAAATATTTCAAGATTGTATCCTTATGATATAATATCAGATGAAAATGAGGATGATAACGAAAAGACTCTACGTGGAAGCAGCCAGGAAATTGCAGATAGTATGGAAGTAGAGTTACAGAAAAAGGTTGAAGATGCCGGAATAGAAATTATGGAAGTTAGAATAACTCATTTGTCATATGCAGAAGAAATAGCTGCAGCAATGCTTCAGAGACAACAGGCAACGGCAATTATTGCAGCAAGACAGAAAATTGTTGAAGGCGCAGTAAGTATGGTTAAAATGGCAATTGACCAACTTGGAGAAGAAGAAATTGTGGTGCTTGATGAAGAAAGAAAAGCTGCTATGGTAAGCAATCTTTTAGTTGTGTTATGTGGAAATAAAGAAGCACAACCAATTGTGAACAGCGGAAGTATTTATTAATAAAAATAGAAAATAATAAATTAAAAATTAATTCAACAGATAATAATGTTAAAATAAGTCAAACAATTGAGCTAAAATAAATTAAAAAAGTTATGACTATTTGAAACTATATATATTGAAAAAACAGTGAAAGGAGCCGGTATGGATAAGGAAGAACAACTTAATAAAAAAGAACTTGAGCTCCAAAAACGTTTAGAAAATATTTCTAATATGGAAAAAGAAATATTAACAAAAGAAAAAAAACTAAAAGAAAAAGAAAAGGCAAAGAAACAGGTGTTGTTAAGACTGTCCCCTTCATTATGGGAAGAGATTGCAGCATGGGCAGAAGATGATTTCCGCTCAATAAATGGCCAGATTGAATATCTTTTAGCGGAGTGCGTAAAAAAAAGAAAAGGAAAATAGTGTGAAAAACAACGGATGATTTTAATATTTCTTAAAATCATCCGTTGTTTTTTTCTATTTTAAAATCATATTTTTTTGCATTCTAAAATACTATTTTTTATTTATCTTCCATTCTAATGGGTCACCTAAATCTGTTTCAGAAGATTCAAATTCTTCGTCAGTATTATTAATTAATGGAGAAGATGTTCCAAAGTCATTTGATACAGAGTTATTTAATATAGAAGATTCAAAATCATTTAAGCCCAAATCATTTAAATCAGAATTATTAGCTTCTGCAGCGTTTAATTCAGAAGACGCTTTATTGATAGCTTCTGCATCCTGAGAATCACCGGCATTTAAAACATTAAGAGAAGTTTTTACAATAGTTTCAACTTCATCTTCAGTTATGCCCATTTTCTTAGCCAACTCTTCAAAAGTTGGAGCACGACCAAGCAATTCAGTAAGGTCTCTGGAAATTTCATCTAATTCATTCATACGGTTAGCCAGATGTTCGCCAACACGGTCTTCGTTAATTTGGTCATTGATGACAAGATTTAATGTATTTCTGATGGCATCATCAACATAAGCTGCAAATTCATCTGAAGAACCATTAAATTCAGAAAGAGCTATCATTAATCCGATATTTGCTTCCTGAATTAAATCACCATAAGTTACACCCTGCCCACGAAATTCATTTGCAATGCCAGCTACTTTTGAAAGTTGAGATTCAACAATTTTATTAGTAACAGAAAGGTCTCCGTTTGCAAGCAAATCAAGTAAGTTAGCAAGCTCGGCTTCTGATATTTCATCGATAGCTTCTAAATCCTTTTTATACATTTCAATAAAAGCAAGTTCAGCTTCAGTTTCTACAACTTTACTTTCAGCTGCTTTTACGGTCTCTAATTCCTTAGCCTCTTCTTCCTTAGGATCAATAGTCACTTCTTCAGAAACAATATAATCCATTCCATCAATTTTTATTTTACTTTCCTGTAAGTACTTATATATAAATTCGTATTGCTTTTCATCTTCTATTATGTCATTGAAAAAAGTATGAATGTCTTCAGTAGACACATGGTTTGCATTAGCTGCCGCAAATTCTATTAAAGAAGACAAAGCATCATTAAAAAGTAATTTTTTGTCCATGAATTCTCCAATCCGCTTTTTGTAAAGTAAAAGCAATTTTGATACATAAATGATACATAAAAGCCTTGCAAAAATCAAGGATAATAGGTAACATTATTTTGAAACGGGAAGGTGGATTGAAATGATTAAAAAAATAATAAATTCCAATATAGTAAGACTGATAGGAGCACTTTTATTTTTGACAGTATGTGCAGTAATAGGCGCAGGATTGTCATATGTAAATTATGAATCTAATCCTACTGATGAGGCAGTTGCATATTTCAAAGCATTTTTAGCTCAGGATTATGATACAATATATGGTCTTGTAAATCAGCCAAAGAATACATATATAAATAAAACTGCATACACAGACAGAGTGAAAAAGATAAGAGAATCTATTGTAATTGATTCATATGAAATTTCTGAGCCATATAAAGAAAATGGCAAAAAGACAGTAGATATTATATGTAATAATGAAACAACAGAAACTAACCAGACAATAAAATTGGTATTTGATGAAGTAAAACATGGAATGCAGATTATTCCTGATTATAAAGTAGATATATCAAAAATGCTTGTAAAAAACGTAAATTTTGTTGTGCCGACAGGAGATGCTTTATATATAAATGGAGAAGTCGTAACAAAAGATATGGCTAAGGTCACGACAGACGCGAATACAAATACAGATACATATCATTTTGATAAAATACTTTACGGAGCATATGACGCAAATGCGATAAACAGATATAGCCAGATAGATTTAAAACCTGAAATTATTCAGGAAGGAACTACAATTAATTTCGACGCTACAGCATATCATGCAAATTTAGAATTTGAAGAAAAAATAAAGGCAAATGCAGACAATATGATTACTCAGTTTTATGTTAATGCAAGGGAGAAAAAAGGCAATAATAAAGAGTTAAAAGCATATTTTGCAAATGATAAAAAACTTCAGAAAAAGGTTGATAAATATTTAAAAGAAACAGAAGAAGTATTATATTGGCCGGAAACAAAGAACATTGATAAATATTCAGTAGTTTCATTTGAACCGGGAGAAATGAAACATCAGAGTGTGTATAATAATGACAATACATTTACTGTTACATATGATTTTGTGTATACATATGTGTCCTCTACAGATACAGCAATTTATACGAGTTATGTTTACAGTATAGGCGGGTCGTGCAAAACAAAAATGACTTTAACCTATACATTAAATGAAGATCAAACATTAACCCTTACGGATATAAAAGTTAAAAATAAAAACCAAAAAGAAAAGGGAGAAGATTAATGTCAAAAGAAATTTGGAAACCGGGGAATATGATATTTCCTTTGCCTGCAGTTTTGGTAACGGTAAGTGATAACGAAGGTAATGACAATGTACTGACAGTTGCATGGACAGGCACAATATGTACAAATCCGGCGATGGCTTATGTATCAATACGACCATCGCGACATTCGTATAAGATGATAAAAGAAACAGGAGAATTTGTAATAAATCTGACTACAAAAGATTTGGCGTATGCAACAGATTATTGTGGAGTTAAATCAGGAAGAGATGTTGATAAATTTAAAGAAGCACATTTGACAAAAGAAAAGGCACAGTATGTAAAGGCTCCATTAATAAAAGAAAGTCCGGTGAACATTGAGTGCAAAGTTGTTGATGTAAAAGAATGTGGTTCTCATGACATGTTTATTGCAAATGTATTAGCAGTACACGCAGACAAAGAATATATGGATAAGGATGGAAGATTCCAATTAGAAAAAGCAAATCCAATAGTATATTCTCATGGACATTATTATAGTTTAGGTCAAAATCTTGGAAGATTTGGTTATAGCGTAATGAAGAAAAAGAGAAAAAAATCTGCAAATAAAAAGAAAAGATTAGAAAATAAGAGATAATAAGTCGAAAAATGCAAAAGCATAGATATTTAGGAAAAGCTACTAGGAAAAAGGCAGGTGGCAGTGTATGGAACAAATTATATTTCATATTGATGTAAATTCAGCATTTTTAAGTTGGACTGCAGTAAAACTGCTAAAGGAAGGCAATGATGTAGATGTAAGAACAATTCCGGCTATCATAGGTGGTGACAGAGAAAAACGTCATGGAATAGTCCTTGCAAAATCAATATCAGCTCAGAAATATGGAATAAAAACAGGTGAGCCGGTGGCTGATGCATTAAAAAAATGCCCTGATATTATGATAATACCACCTGAACATGAGTATTACCGTGAGCAGAGTAGAAAATTTATTTCCATATTAAAAGAATATACTTCGGACATTGAACAGGTCAGTGTTGATGAATGTTATTTTGACTATACGGGAATTCAGAATAAGTTCAGTTCATATATGTCAGCAGCAGAGGTTATAAAAAACAGAATTCAAAATGAATTAGGATTTACAGTAAACATAGGAATTTCTTCTAAAAAAGTATTAGCAAAAATGGCATCGGATTTTGAAAAGCCAAATAAAATACATACATTGTTTCCGGAAGAAATAAAAACAAAAATGTGGCCACTTCCGGTTGGTGAACTGTTTATGGCAGGCAAATCAAGTGTGGAAGTTTTAAATAAATTAGGAATCCATACAATAGGTCAGTTAGCAAATACACCGGTTAATATAGTGGAATCACATTTGAAAAAACACGGGAAAATTTTGTGGGAGTATGCAAATGGAATTGATGATTCAAAAGTAAATGCTACAAAAGAAGATTTTAAAGGAATTGGAAATTCTACAACACTTCCAACAGATTTAGACAAAATAGATGATATAAATTTAGTATTATTACAGTTGGCTGTAAAGGTAAGCGGACGATTGAGAGAGTCCGGACAAAAAGCAAAAACAATTGCCATTGAGATAAAGTATAATGATTTTTCAAAAATGTCTCATCAGACAAGTTTGTATAATGCTACAAATGTAGAAAATGAAATATACGAAAATGCAAAACAGTTATTTAAGGATATTTGGACAGGAAAGCAGGTAAGACTTTTAGGAATAAGAACAGCGAATCTTGTAGGAGAAGATGAGCCGGAGCAAATGTCAATATTTGAGCTTATGAATGAAAAACAATCACAAAAGGTTCAACCGTCCAGAGAAAAAATGAAAAAACTTGATAAGGCATTAGATGCAATAAAAGAAAAATATGGAGAAGATGCCGTGTCAAGGGCAAGTCTTTTGAATAAAGATAAAATAAAGAAACATTAAATACTAATAGCTAATTTTACAAAGTGTAAGCAGTAGCAAAAAATTATAAAATTGATAAAGTATTAAATAGCAACAAATATAGAAAGGACTGAAAATGAAGGAAAATATTGTTTTAATAGGAATGCCGGGAGTAGGAAAAAGTACAGTAGGAGTAATACTTGCAAAGTTGATGGGATACCAGTTTATAGATGCTGATTTGGTAATTCAGGATAGAGAAAATAAATTGCTTAAAGAAATAATAACTGAAAAAGGAATAGATGGATTTATTCAGGTAGAAAATGATGTAAATAAATCATTAAATCCTAAAAAAGCCATTATTTCAACAGGCGGAAGCGTAGTGTACGGCAGGGAAGCAATGGAACATTTGTCAGAAATTGCAACTGTTGTATATTTAGAGCTTGATTTGGCAAACCTAAAAAAGAGACTTGGCAATTTGAAAAACAGAGGCGTAGTTTTGCGTGATGGACAGACGCTTGATGATTTATTTAACGAAAGAGTACCCCTTTATGAAAAATATGCAGATGTAGTGGTAAATGAAAGTAACATAAATGTAGAAGAAACTGTGCAGTTAACATTAGAAAAAATAAAAGAGTACAAAGGCGAAAAATAGGGCAGATGTAAAAATAGGAAAAAACGAATGTGAATAAAATAATTTGTTAATACAAAGGCGAATAATAAGATAATTCACTTACTTATGAACAAACTCATGTAGGCTTAGAACTTTTGAGCCTGGTAGCATGTGAACAAAATAACAATTTATTTGGAGGCGTTTACAATTAAAAATGAATAGTAAGTATATAAACAAATGCCATGCAGTATCATATGTTGTGGCAGGAATTTTAATACTTATGATAATCCTGTTTAATTTTTCTCAAATGATAATGGAAACATGGGCATATAGTTTTATGATTTTAGAAAATGATAAAACTATAAAAGTTATTCAGGCAAATGATACCTCAGATACACATTTAGCTAAAAATCATAAAGAAAGTGATGGCGCAGTTAAAGAAATTTGCAATACAAAAATATCTTCTATAAAAGGTGAAAAAGCTGACTATTTGGAAGATACAGCAAATAAGGAGTCTTTAAAAAATACAATAAATAAAGATTCTTTGAGAAGGACAGCAAATAATGAAATAAACCAAACTGATGATAATTCAGTACAGAATGTATCAAATACTGTGATACAACTTAGAAAACCTGTAAGTGGTGGAGTGACAACTTCAGTATTTGGAGACGTGGTTGACAGAAGAACCACACATTTGGGACACGACTGGGCAGTCGTAGTTGGAACAAGCGTATGTGCGGCAGCAGATGGTACAGTAGAAAAAGCATATTTAAGTGACAGTTATGGATATAATATACTGGTAAATCATGGAAATGGACTAAAAACCAGATACGCTCATTTAAGTAAAATCTTAATTAATTTAGGTGATACGGTTGAACAGGGAAGGATAATAGGACTTAGTGGAAATACCGGAGACAGTACAGGTCCGCATCTTCATTTTGAAGTAATACAAAATGATAAGCATGTAAATCCACTTAATTTTCTTAAATAGGTAACATTTTCAACAAAAAAACATATAATAAATTGTGAAAATGTATGAATTAATCGGTTTACAAAGAGCGATAATGTGTTATAATTAGTCTATGCGTAAAGAAGCAAAGGATAATTGTATTAGAATTTAATTCTCATACAAGTGACATAATAGATAGAAATAAATAGAATTTTAAAGTTAGACCGAATTAGTGAATTAGATGATAAACTATTTCGGTCGGTTTTTGCTTTGAGTTTTTACAACTCAATTATATACATAAATACCCGAGGTGCATAATGGAACGTTATATTATAAAAGGCGGAACACCACTCAATGGAGAAGTGGAGATAAGTGGTGCTAAGAACGCAGCTTTAGGTTTATTAGCAGCGGCTATTATGACTGATGAAGAAGTGACAATAGATAATTTACCTGACGTTAGTGATATTAATCATTTGATTGATGCAATTGCTAACATTGGTGCCACAGTCGATAGAGTAGACAGACACTGCGTTAAGATAAAAGGTGACACAATTACATCATGTGTAGTTGAATATGAACAGATGAAGAAAATAAGAGCTTCTTATTATTTAATTGGAGCGTTACTTGGTAAATTTAATAAGGCCGAAGTAGCTCTTCCAGGTGGATGTGACATAGGAAGCAGACCAATAGATCAGCATATAAAAGGATTTAGAGCTTTAGGTGCAGAAGTTGATACAGAACATGGCATGGTAGATGCCAGAGCAGAGAAGTTATTAGGAAATCATATATTCCTTGACGTTGTATCAGTAGGAGCAACAATTAATGTTATGCTTGCAGCTTCAATGGCTCAAGGTAAGACAATTATTGAAAATGCAGCTAAAGAGCCTCACGTTGTAGATGTAGCTAATATGCTTAACAGTATGGGAGCTAATATCAGAGGTGCAGGAACAGATAAGATTAGAATTGAAGGTGTAGAGAAGTTACACGGAACAGTTTATTCTACAATTCCTGATCAGATTGAAGCAGGAACATTTATGTGTGCAGCAGCAGCAACAGGCGGAAGTGTTCTTGTAAAGAATGTTATTCCTAAACATTTGGAATGCATTTCAGCTAAGCTTATTGAAATGGGTTGCGTAATAACAGAATACGATGATGCGGTAAGAGTTAAAGGTGGAGAATTTATCAGAAATACTCAGATTAAGACATTACCATATCCGGGATTCCCAACAGATATGCAGCCACAGATGGCAGTTGTACTTGCAATGGCCAATGGCAGCAGCACAGTAACAGAAAGCATTTTTGAAAACAGATTTAAATATGTAGATGAACTTAACAGAATGGGTGCAAGAATTAAAGTTGAAGGCAATACAGCTTTAATAATGGGCGTAAATGGTCTTACAGGAGCACCGGTTTGTGCACCTGACTTAAGAGCAGGAGCAGCGTTAGTAATTGCCGGACTTGCAGCAGAAGGATTTACAACTGTTGAAGATATTGTTTACATTAAGAGAGGTTATGAACACTTCTCTGACAAGTTAAGAGGACTTGGAGCAACAATTGAAAAGGTTGACAGTGAAAAAGATGTTCAGAAATTTAAATTAAAAGTAGGCTGAATATCATAATTGTATTAGGTTAAAAAATATATTTATATAATAAAGAAAGCTATCAATTTAAAGTTGGTAGCTTTCTTTATTGTTAGCGTACTTGAAGGCACGCGTTTTTTATTGTTATAAAAAAGAAAAATCAACTAAATTGATAAATAAAATACAAAATATTAAAAAATATCAATAAAAATGATTAAAAATGTCACTTTAATTCTAGATTTGCATATGTTATTATTATCACAGTTAAAACATAAACAAATGCATAGAAGAGGAACAGTAATTATTGAGCGACTTTCAGAAAGCTGTCGGTTGATGCGAGACAGTAGGAGTGATATAATGAACTCGCCTTAGAGCAGCCGGCTGAACATATTAGTAGGTCAGGACGGATTCCACCGTTAAAGGGAGCGGATGTCATGAGCATCCAGTAAGGGCATGTCTATACATGAAGTAGAGTGGTACCGCGATGATTCGTCTCTATAATATCTTTTGATATTATAGAGCTTTTTTACGTTATAGGACAATTTGCTACATTAATGTAATAAAGTAAAATAAATCAATTAAAAAACATCAAGGTACAGATTTAGATGCAAGTTACATATATTTATTAAAGGTTAGAAGGAGTAAGAACTATGATGGATTGTACAAAATATGAGAAACAGTATTTTATGCCACCTACACCAACATTTGATTGGGTTAAGAAAGAAAAGATTGAAAAAGCACCAATTTGGTGTAGTGTTGATTTAAGAGATGGAAATCAGGCTTTAATTGAACCAATGAGCTTGGAAGAAAAATTAGAATTCTTTCAGATGTTAGTTAAAGTGGGCTTTAAAGAAATCGAAGTTGGATTCCCGGCTGCATCAGAAACAGAATACAATTTTATGAGAGCCTTAATAGAAAGAAACATGATTCCTGATGATGTTACAGTTCAGGTATTAACACAGGCAAGAGAGCATATTATTAAGAAAACTTTTGAAGCTGTAAAAGGATGTAAGCATGCAGTAATTCATTTGTATAACTCTACATCAGTTGCACAGCGTGAGCAGGTATTTAAGAAGTCAAAAGAACAGATTAAAAAGATTGCCGTAGATGGAGCAAAATTATTAAAAGAATTAGCTGATGAAGTAGATGGAAACTTCTCATTTGAATATAGTCCTGAAAGTTTTACAGGAACAGAAGTAGATTATGCATTGGAAGTATGTAATGCTGTATTAGATGTATGGCAGCCAAAGCCTGACAATAAAGTTATAATCAACCTTCCTGCAACAGTTGAAAATTCTTTACCACATGTATTTGCAACTCAGATTGAATATATGCACAAGAATTTGAAATATCGTGATGCAGTTACGATTTCATTACATCCACATAATGACAGAGGATGTGGTGTTTCAGATGCCGAATTAGGATTATTGGCAGGTGCTGACAGAATTGAAGGAACTTTATTTGGAAATGGTGAAAGAACAGGTAATGTTGATATTATTACATTAGCAATGAATATGTTCTCACATGGAGTTGATCCAAAACTTGATTTCAGTGATATGCCACATATTTGCGAAACATACGAAAAATTAACAAGAATGAAAGTTTCTCCACGTCAGCCATATGCAGGTGATTTGGTATTTACTGCATTTTCAGGTTCGCATCAGGATGCTATTTCAAAAGGAATGGCATACAGAGAAGCAGGTCATACAGAAAAATGGAATGTTCCATATTTACCAATTGATCCTAAGGATGTTGGAAGAGCATACGATTCAGATGTAATCAGAATTAACAGCCAGTCAGGAAAGGGTGGCGTAAGCTACATCTTAAAACAGAATTTTGGTATGGATTTACCGGATGGAATGAAGGAAGAAGTCGGATACACAGTTAAGGATGTTTCAGATAAAGAGCATAAAGAATTATCACCAAATTGGGTATACCAGATATTTGAAGATAAATACATTACAAATAATACAGTATTCAGCGTACCTGAATGTCATTTCCAACAGAAAGACGGAATTATAGCTGAGGTTACAATTGCATATGATGACAAAGTCAGAGTTATCAAGAGCACAGGAAACGGAAGACTTGATGCCGTAAGTAATGCATTTAAGCAGTACTTTAACATAAGTTATGAATTGTCAGTATATGAAGAACATTCATTATCAAGAGGTTCATCATCAAAGGCTGTATCATATGTAGGAATCAGTCATAATGGTAAGATGTTCTGGGGTGTTGGAATTGATGCTGATATTATTAAGTCATCAATTCAGGCTTTGACAGTTGCAGTGAATCAGTTAGAAAGTGAAGTAGGAGTAAATGCCTGTAAGGATGACAGATTAAATGAAATAATGAATTATATTCATACAAATTATTTGACAGTAACTTTAGATGAATTGGCTGATGAATTCCATTTGTCAAAACCATATTTATCAAAGTACATTAAAGAAAAATCAGGAAATACATTTGGTGATATTGTTAAAAATGTAAGAATGAAAAAGGCAAGAGCTTTACTTAAGAGTGGAAGCATGACTGTTGAAGCAATTGCAGAAAATGTTGGTTATCAGAATGTTGAACATTTTAACAGATTGTTTAAGAAAAAATATGGAATGACTCCTGTTCAGTTCAGAAACAGCAAATAATTGGGAAAAATAAGAGATTCTTAAGTTGTAATCATTATATAATATGATACAATAATAAGTAACAAATAAAGAGGCGAAAATAAAATGAACGAAGTTCGTTTCTTAAAATATTTTCGCCGACCAGCCGCTGACCGAAGGGAGGGGGCATTACAGTATTATAGGAGGAGAGAAATATATGAGATCAACAAAGGTAAAAGTTTTAGCGGTAACAGCAGCAGTAACAGTTATGTTTACAGGGTGTATGACAGAAAATGCTAATGTAAAGATTAATTCAGATGGAACAGCATCTGCAGTAGCTACAGTAGATATTGATAAAGCAAGCATGGATACATGGTTAACTTCATCAGGACTGACAACTTCAGATATTTCTGATGGAAAAGAAATGAAAGTTGTAACAAAAGATGGCAAGGAATTTTACGAAGCAACAGAAACTTACTCATCAACAGTTGATAAGATTGGTGAAGTAGTAAAAGAAGCATTATCAAGTGATGCTTATGTAACAAGCACTACATTATACAGTGAAGTAAGTTTGGCACAGAGTGAGTCAGTTGCTATGTACTCAGCTATGGGAATCGACACATCAGCTATTACACTTAACTTTAGCATTGAGTTCCCTGCAGCAATTACATCAACAACAGGAACAATTGATCCTGCTAACCCAAACAAAGCTAATTTTGTTATTAACTTAGCAACAACAAATATGATAGTATTTGCAACAACAGATTCTACAGTAACATCTGATGCAGTTAAAGCAACAGTACAGAAACTTAACCAGGTAGGAAAAGTTAAAGTTAAGAGTCTTAAGGCAAATAAAGTAAAAGGTAAAAAGGCAACAGCTACTTTAAAATTTAAAAAGGCAGCTCAGGCTAAGAATTACCAGATTCAGTGGTCTACAAATAAGAACTTCAAGAAGAAAACAAGTGCTACAGCTAAGAAAGTGAGATACACTATTAAGAACTTAAAGAAGGGCACAAAGTACTTCGTAAGGGTAAGAGCCGCAAAGACAAATTACTGCGGAACAGAAGTTTATGGCGATTGGTCAGTTAAGACAGTTAAAACAAAAAAATAAAACAGATTTTATAATAAAAGCAAATTTATGATAGAATTTGAAAATTAATAAGAACACCGATATGTTAATAAGATTAGGAATTTAATCTTTAGATGTTAATATATCGGTGTTTTTAATTGTTAAAAAAAGAAAAGTAACTACTGACAATTTAATATATTAGGAATTTATGGAAAGAAAATAGATAATAAAATTAATGATGTTAGTATAAGGATAATTAATTAAATTTATATAATGAAAAAATATGACTGTTAACTATTAATAAAATAAAAAATAATAAAAACGTTTCTAAAATAATAACACTTTCATAAAAATGCGTATTGTAATGTTTTTATTTAAGTGGTAAGATTAATGAAAATAGCTTTAAATAAGCTTACATAATACACTACTATCATATATAACAAAATGTTTTGGGGAAGACATTATTACTGAACACAATTTTTATATGTAGTTAGAAGATAAAACTATTTATGAGAGAGAAACCGGCACTTTGTAGGGAAGAGTGTCGGATTTTTTATTTCATTTGGGAAAAACCAAATATAGGAGAAGAGATAAGTTCGATAAATAGGGGAGGTAAATTAAATAATGGATACAATGCTTATTGTAGATGACAATGAGATTGATAGAAATATCATTGCTAATTATTTTGCAGAAGATTTTATGATTCTGGAGGCGCAAAGTGGAGAAGAGTGCTTTAGAATTTTAAAAGAGTACAAATATAATATTGATATTGTATTATTGGATAACTGGTTACCTGATATGACAGGTGTGGATATTCTTAAGGAAAGAAAGTTAGATCAAAGATTTGCAGATATTCCTGTTATTATTGTTACAGTTAACAATGATTCAGCAAATTTAATCGAAGCTTTTAAAAATGGAGCAGATGATTACATAACAAAGCCGCTTGTAAGGGAAGTAATTAAGGCACGTGTAAGCAATGTTTTGATTGCTACAAGAAAATACGCAGAAATACAAAAGAAAAACAGAGAATTGTCAGAACTTTCCGAACTTGATCAGATGACAGGGTTATATAATAAGATGACAACTGTTAATAAAATTAATAACCGGCTTTATGAACATAAGAATCATATAGGTGCAATTATTGTTGTTGATATGGATGATTTTAAATATATAAATGACAGTGAAGGACATTTGATTGGTGACCATGCAATAAGACGAGTATCGAGAATATTGAAGGATAACTTTAGAAAAGAAGACATAATAGGTCGAATTGGCGGAGATGAATTTGTTGTATTTTTAAATGATATTCCGGATAAAGAGATTGCCAGAAGAAAGGCAAGAGATATAATTAGAATATTTAAAGTAAAGAAAAGTACAGTGATTAAAGGAAGAACTACTGTAAGTGTCGGATTAGCATTTGCTGATAATGGAACAAATGATTATAAAGAATTATTTGACAGAGCTGATAAAGCTTTAGCAGAAGCAAAGAAATATGGTAAAGCATGTTACCATGAATATGGCGTGGATGATTATGGTACTTATGAAGAAAAAAGAGAAAGCGTTATTGTATATAGTAAAAGCCGAACCATATGTCATGTGATAGATAAGGCAATCAGTAGTAAATATAATGTAATTGAAGTTATTTTGTCAGATGAAATAGATAAAGTTATAAAGCAACAGCGCGAAATTAGGATTATAATTGCGGATTTATCAAATGATGAAGATGATGGAAAATTAATTATGGATTATTTAGATAAGAATAAGGATATAGCAGGTATTCCTAAGATTGCAGTTTGCAAGGAAAGCAATATCGAGCAGTGTAAGATAGCAATTCAGGGAGGCGTTGTTGATTTGATGATGGAACCTATTGAAAAAGATATTGTGAGAAGAAGAGTATCAAGAATAATTAAAGATGAGGAAAAGTAAATACTAACCATAATATAGTTAGTAATATTCATTTTTAATTTTAATCCAAGCTTTAATAATTAGTTGAATAAATCCTTAAAATAAATATGAAATCTTCGAAAAAGAGGAGGCAATAACCAAATCTTTTTCGGGGATTTTTTATTGACAAAAAGAGGATGTTATGTGATAATAACTTTAATGCTTTAAAGCGTAACGGTTTAAAGCGACGATAAAGGTATGTAACTAAAAGTGGAGGAACAAAATGTTAGTTAAAGTTTTATTATTGATTGTATTTTTTGCAGTCATGATTGGAATTGGTGTGTATACAAGAAAGCATGCCACAGATGTTAACGGGTTTGTATTGGGTTCAAGATCTGCAGGACCATGGATTACAGCATTTGCATATGGAACATCGTATTTTTCAGCAGTTGTTTTTGTAGGATATGCAGGACAGTTTGGTTGGAAGTACGGTATTGCTTCTACATGGATTGGACTTGGTAATGCCATACTTGGTAGTTTGTTAGCATGGTTTGTATTAGGTAGAAGAACAAGAGTTATGACTCAGCATATAGATGCTAAGACAATGCCTGATTATTTTGGAAAAAGATATAACAGTGATGCACTTAAAATAGCAGCCAGTGTTATCACATTTGTATTCTTAATTCCATATACAGCATCTGTATATAATGGTCTTTCAAGATTATTTGGAATGGCATTTGACATACCATATAGTACAGTAGTTATTATCATGGCAGTACTTACAGGACTTTATGTAATTCTTGGCGGATATATGGCAACAGCAATCAATGACTTTATTCAGGGGATTGTAATGTTGTTTGGTATTTGTGCAGTTATTTATTCAGTATTAAACGGACAGGGTGGATTTTACAGCTCATTGTCAAAACTTGCAGCACAGGTGCCTGTAGAGGGAGACGTAATCAAAGTTGCAGGTGACGGAATTTTTGCATCATTTTTTGGACCTGACCCATTAAATCTTTTAGGAGTAATTATTTTAACTTCATTAGGAACATGGGGACTTCCTCAGATGGTTGGTAAATTTTACGCAATTAAAAGTGAAAAATCAATCAAGACAGGTATGATAGTTTCAACTGCTTTTGCAGTAGTTGTTTCAGGTGGATGTTATTTCTTAGGAGGATTTGGAAGATTATTCTCTGATAAAATTGATATTGCAACCGGTGGATATGATTCAATTATTCCTACAATGCTTTCAACACTTCCTGATATATTAATAGGTATTGTAATTGTGTTAGTATTATCAGCTTCAATGTCAACACTTTCCTCATTGGTACTTACATCAAGTTCAACAATTACAATTGACTTTTTGGGAACAACGGTATTAAAGAAAACGGCAGAAAAGAAACAGGTATTACTTATGAAAATTTTCGTAGTAGTATTTGTAGCAATTTCAGTAATTATCGCATTAAATAAAGATAGTATTCCTAATATTGCTCAGCTTATGGGTTACTCATGGGGAGCTTTAGCAGGAGCATTCCTTGCGCCATTTATGTATGGATTATATTGGAAGAAAGTTACAAAGGCTTCTGTATGGGCAAGTTTTATTTTCAGCATCATAGTTACTGTGACAAATATGATTTGGGGCTACATACAGTCACCAATTAATGCAGGTGCATTTACAATGCTTGTAAGTTTAATTCTTGTACCTGTTATAAGTTTATTAACACCTAAGATGAAAAAAGAAGAAACAGATAAATTATTTGAATGCTTTGAAGAAAAGGTAGAAGTTCCGGTAAAGGATGCTTTGGATTAATAAAAATATAAAAATAATTTTTGAGAATTCGGGTAAATTGAAAATATAGAAAGTCTTTAGTCATTGACTTACATAAAATCTCTGTTTATAATTTTATGGTGAGCGTAAGCTTAGATACATAAAATAGAATAAACTGTTCAACAACACAAGGGCAGAAGAAAATGGAGGAGTACAATAATGCAGGAATTTAAACCGGTAAAAGAAGGAAAAGTACGTGAGATTTACGATAATGGAGACAATATGATTATTGTTGCAACAGACAGAATCTCAGCATTTGATGACATCTTAAAGAACAAGATTACAGACAAGGGTGCGGTTTTAACACAGATGTCTAAATTTTGGTTTGATTATACAAAGGATGTTGTTCCTAACCATATGGTATCAACAGATGTTAAAGATATGCCGGAATTTTTCCAGAATGACAAATTTGCTGGCAGAAGTATGATGTGTAAGAAGTTAGAAATGCTTCCAATCGAATGTATCGTTCGTGGATACATTACAGGAAGTGGTTGGGCAAGTTACAAGGAAAATGGAACAGTTTGCGGAATAAAACTTCCTGAAGGTCTTGTAGAATCAGATAAGTTGCCTGAACCAATTTATACACCAAGTACAAAGGCAGAAATCGGACTCCATGATGAAAATATTTCATTTGAACAGAGTGTAGAAGTATTAGAAAAAGCATATCCTGGAAAAGGTGCAGAATATGCAGAAAAGATTAAGGATTGCACAATTGCTTTATATAAGAAATGTGCAGAATATGCTTTAAGCAAAGGAATCATTATTGCAGATACTAAATTTGAATTTGGTTTAGATGAAAATGGAAACGTAGTAATTGGTGATGAAATGTTAACACCTGACAGCTCACGTTTCTGGCCGCTCGAAGGATATAAACCGGGACAGGGACAGCCTTCATTTGATAAGCAGTACGTAAGAGACTGGTTAAAAGCTAACCCTGACAATGATTTACTTCTTCCGGATGAAGTTGTTGAAAAGACAGTTGCTAAATATAAAGAAGCATATGAATTATTAACAGGTGAAAAATTTGCATAGGTTGATATGCAGATAAACCTTTAAAATCCCCATAAAATTTGATTGTGCGCTTTAAAAGCATAATTGAATTTTATGGGGATTTTTTTGCAAAAGTGATGAGTGATAAAAAATTATCTGGTATAGTCTTAGTAAAGAAAGCAAAAATGGGGGACTTAACGATGGTTGAGATTTAAATAAATGTAATATATGCTACTCAGAAACAGCAATACGAAAGAGTTACACTTCCGAAATAATCTTAATGCGAGAAATTTTAGATAATAATTGTTGATGTTTTTTACGGATAAATTTTTCTTTTTTGATTTCATCCGTAAATATAGTAAAAAATCCAAAAACAAATCCTATATACAATCTACAAGCAAACCCCAAATTATAAATCCCAACGAAAATCCCCCAAAAACAAACCATAAACACAATCTACAAGCAAACCCTGCTTTCCCACTATATAAATATCCCTCAAAATACATCTCTACATTCATTGACGAATATATCCTAATTAGGTATAATTTACTTTATGAGTTTAAAGCAAAAAAGCAGTAAATTATGCTAAATACAAAATAATATGAAGTGCATTTGTATTGCACTATCAGTTTTATACATAATGACGAAAGGCAGGTTACATATTTTGAGTAAAAAAATTATGTTAGGTAACGAGGCGATTGCCAGAGGAGCATATGAAGCAGGAGTTAAAGTTACTTCAGCTTATCCTGGCACACCAAGTACAGAAATTAGTGAAAATGTTGTTAAATACCCGGGGATTAAGGCTGAATGGGCACCAAATGAAAAAGTAGCTACTGAAGTTGCAATTGGTGCATCTATGGCAGGAGTTCGTTCAATGTGCATGATGAAGCATGTTGGTGTAAACGTTGCATCTGACCCATTGTACACAGTATCTTATATCGGTGTTAATGGAGGTATGGTTTTAGTTGCAGCAGATGATCCGGGAATGTACAGTTCACAGAACGAACAGGATTCGAGAATGGTTGCAAGAGCAGCAATGGTTCCTGTTGTAGAACCATCAGACAGTGAAGAAGCAAGAGTATTTACAAAGAGAGCGTATGAACTTTCAGAAAAATATGACACTCCTGTAATTCTTCGTTCAACAACAAGACTTTCACATTCACAGGGAATTGTTAATCTTGAAGAAAGACAGGAAATAGAAGATAAGCCATATGAAAGAAATGTAGCAAAGAATGTTATGATGCCGGGAAATGCAATTAAGCGTCATATTTTTGTAGAAGAACGTTTAAAGAGAATGGCAGAGGATGCATGTACATTAGACATTAATAAAGTTGAATACAACGATACAAAGATTGGTGTTATTACAAGTGGTATCGTATATCAGTATGTAAAAGAAGTATTACCTAATGCATCAGTTCTTAAGTTAGGATTGGTAAATCCACTTCCTATGAAACTTATCGAAGAATTTGCATCAAAGGTAGACACATTATATGTTATAGAAGAATTAGAGCCTGTAATAGAAGAACAGGTTAAGGCTCATGGAATCAAATGTATTGGAAAAGAAATTTTTACAGTACAGGGTGAATACAGTGCCAATATGCTTAGAAAAGCAATCTTAAAAGAAGATTTAGATTTAGATACACCTGCACAGGCACCGGCAAGACCACCAATTCTTTGTCCGGGATGTCCTCATAGAAGTACATTCTCAGTATTAAAGAAATTAAAAATTCATGCAGCAGGTGATATCGGATGCTACACATTAGGAGCTGTAAATCCTTTAAATGTAGTAGATACAACAGTTTGTATGGGTGCAAGTATTTCAACACTTCACGGTATTGAAAAAGCTAAAGGAAAAGATTTCATAAAGAACTGGGTTGCAGTAATTGGTGATTCAACATTTTTACATACAGGTGTTAATTCACTTATGAACATGGTTTACAATCAGGCAACAGGAACAGTTATGATTTTAGATAACTCAACAACAGGTATGACAGGTCATCAGGATCACTCAGCAACAGGAAAAATGTTAAATGGTGAACCAACATACGCTATTGATTTAGTAGATTTGTGTCATGCAATCGGTGTAAAGCACGTAGAAGTTGTAGATGCATTTGATATTAAGAAATTGGAAGAAGTAATTAAGACAGAAGTTGCAAGAGATGAAGTTTCTGTTATTATTTCTCAGTCACCATGTGCATTGCTTAAGTCATTTGTGCCAAAGGGAAAATGTTATACAATTCCTGAAAAATGTAAGAAGTGCGGAATGTGTCTCGTACCGGGATGTCCTGCAATTACAAAGAATGAAGACGGAACAGTTTCAATTGATGCAACAATGTGTAACGGTTGTGGATTATGTATGCAGAATTGTAAATTTGATGCAATTGGATTAAAAGAGAGAGGTGACAAATAATGGCAGATACAAAGAATATTATGATTGTTGGTGTAGGCGGACAGGGTACACTTCTCACAAGTAGAGTTTTAGGTGGAATCACAATTGAAAGCGGATATGATGTAAAACTTTCAGAAGTTCATGGGATGGCACAGCGTGGAGGAAGCGTTGTTACATTTGTAAGATATGGAGAAAAGGTAGCTGAACCAATTGTTGAAGAAGGTCAGGCAGATGTATTAATCGCATTTGAACGTCTTGAAGCATTAAGATATGCACATTTTCTTAAAAAAGACGGTGTAATTATCGTAAATGACCAGAGAATTGACCCTATGACAGTAGTTACAGGATTAGCAGAATATCCTGAAAACATTATTGAAAATCTTAGCAAAAAACATAAAGTAATCGCAGTAAATGCAATGGATGAAGCATTAAAACTTGGAAATTCAAGAGTATTTAATGTAATTATTTTAGGCGTTGCTGCAAAACATATGGATTTTGAAAAAGATAAATGGATTGAAGTTATAAAAGCAACAGTTCCACCAAAGACAGTAGACATTAATATTGCTGCATTTGAAAAAGGATACGAATTAGCATAATAAAAATAAACAATAAAGAAGGTGCAGTTGTGATAATTGATACACATACACACACTTTTCCGGATAGAATTGCCGCCAGAGCATTAGCCGGAATGGAGAAGAGTATTGTTGATAAACATGATTGGAATGTGAAGATAAAGGTGGCAGGAACAAGAGATGCACTTAGTGAATCTACAAAGAAAAACGGTGTCGATATTTCTGTGGTTGTTCCTGTGGCAACAAAACCTGAACAGTCTGCAAGTATTAATGAATTTGCGGCACAAACTAATGAAAAAACAAAGGAAACAGGCGTATTTTCATTAGGCGCAATACATCCTGACAATGAAGATTATAAAGATATATTAGATGACATTAAGAAAAAAGGATTAAAAGGAATTAAGGTTCATCCTGACTATCAAAAGGTTGAATTTGATGACCCAAGATATCTTAGAATTTTTAAATATGCAGATGAACTTGGTCTTGTAATTGTAACACACGCGGGAGAAGATATAGGTCTTCCGGAAAAGATTCACTGTACACCTGATATGGTGCTTAATGTACTAAACAAAGTTAATCCTAAAAAATTAGTCCTTGCTCATATGGGTGGATGGAATTTATGGGATGAGGTAGAAGAAAAATTAGTGGGAAAAAATGTCTATTTTGACACGGCTTTTTCTTTTGAAAAAGGTATTCCCCACTTAGAAAAAGAACAATTTTTAAGAATTGTCAAAAAACATGGAGCAGATAAAATTTTATTTGCAACAGACAGTCCGTGGTCTGATCAGGGATATACACTTGAAAGATTAAAAGAATTTGGAATGTCTGAAGAAGCAGTGAACCTTATATTAGGGGAAAATGCAAAAAAACTATTTGAATTTTAATGAGGTAGAGAAATGCCAATCACAGAGATTTTAGAGAAGAACGCAAAAGAATACGGAAAAGATGTCTGTTTAGTAGAAATTAATCCAGACTTGCAGGAAAAGAAAAGAGTAACATGGAGAGATTACGAATTAATCGAATCCAATCCAATGTGTCAGTATAGAAGAGAAATTACATGGCACGTATTTAACGAAAAAGCAAACCGTTTCGCAAATCTGCTTATTAGCAGAGGAATTAAGAAAGGCGACAAAGTAGCAATTCTTTTAATGAACTGCTTAGAATGGCTTCCAATTTATTTTGGAATTTTAAAGGCAGGAGCTTTGGCTGTCCCATTAAATTTCAGATACGCAGCAGACGAAATAAAATACTGTGTTGAACTTGCAGAAGTAGATGTATTAGTATTTGGACCTGAATTTACAGGCCGTGTAGAAGAAATCGTTGATGAAATTGATGAAAAGAGAATTTTATTCTATGTAGGTGGTGACTGCCCAACATTTGCTGAAGATTATGATAAGTTAGCAGCAAATTGCCCAAGCTATTCACCTGACATTAAATTAACAGATGATGATTATGCGGCAATTTACTTTTCATCTGGAACAACAGGTTTCCCTAAAGCTATTTTACATAAACACAGAAGTTTAATGCATGCAGCAAAAGTTGAACAGAAACATCATGGACAGACTAAGGATGATGTATTCCTTTGCATTCCTCCACTTTACCATACAGGCGCAAAAATGCACTGGCTTGGAAGTTTTCTTGTGGGAGGCAAGGCAGTATTGCTTAAAGGTGTTACACCAAAGACTATTCTTGAAACAGTGTCAAATGAGCAGTGTACAATTGTATGGCTTTTGGTACCATGGGCTCAGGATATTTTGCTTGCAATAGAAAAAGGTGATGTTAAGCTTGAAGATTATAAATTAGACCAGTGGAGACTTATGCATATTGGTGCACAGCCGGTTCCACAGAGTTTAATTAAAAAATGGAAAACAATTTTCCCTCATCATCAGTATGACACTAACTATGGTCTTAGTGAATCAATTGGACCTGGTGCTGTACATTTAGGAGTCGAAAATATTGACCATGTTGGTGCAATCGGTGTTCCGGGATATGGATGGGAAGTTAAGATTGTGGATGAAAATGGTGTAGAAGTTAAGCAGGGAGATGTCGGTGAATTAATTCTTAAAGGACCCGGTGTAATGGAATGTTATTACAACGACCCTAAGGCAACAGCAGAAACACTTAAAGACGGCTGGTTATACACAGGAGATATGGCTGAGCAGGATAGTGAGGGATTTATATACCTTGTAGACAGAAAGAAAGACGTTATTATTTCCGGTGGTGAAAATATTTATCCGGTTCAGATAGAGAATTTCTTAAGCAAACATCCTGATATAAAAGATGTAGCTGTAATAGGTATTGCTGATACAAGATTAGGTGAAATATCAGCTGCAATTATTGAATTAAAACCAGGTGTAGCAACAACAGAAGAAGATATTAATAATTTCTGTAAGGAACTTCCACGTTACAAGAGACCTAGAAAAATTATTTTTGCGGATGTACCTAGAAATCCAACAGGTAAGATTGAAAAACCTAAGTTAAGACATATGTATAACAGCGAAAACTTAGTAGATGCCCAGAACAGAGCGTAAAAGGGTAAATAATTAAATAAATTAAGATAATGCGAAAAGGCATAGCTCATAGAATTAAATTCATGAGTTGTGCCTTTTTTGGCTCTTAAAATTTATGAATAAACAGAACATATTATATTAAATTAAATATAACGGCAAACAATATATTGACACACAAAGTATTAGAGAGTAATATATGTATATATCAAAGGGACAATATAATTTATAGGAGGAGCGATATGAAAAAGTATTTGGCGGGAATTACAAGTGCAATTGCAACATTAGCATGTATCTTGGCAAACTATCTGGTGAGACTTGTTAATAAGGAAGTTTCAATGTCTTATAAGGCATGGGAAGGAATAGGAAAAGAGATTATTATTTACATAGTCTTAGGATTGATTATTGGATATAATATTTATGTATTAAGCAAAAATATTAAGAATAATACAATCACAATAATAGTTGCCGTAATTGTTAACATAGTAATTGCAGCTATTATGTTTTATTGGTGGGATCAGGTATGGACAATAGTTTTATTAGTGGGAAGTTATTTAACACTATTATTAACAAAGATAATTGAAAAAGAAGCATAAATAATAAAAGCGATAGAGTTCTGATATGAATCCACAACACAAGTTGAGATAATATCATTAATTCTATCGCTTTTATATTTAAAGGAAAGAGGAGGACACAGAGATGAGAAATAAATGTAAAATGGTTATTATTTGTTTAACTGTAGCAGTTTGTAGTTTAAACTTAGGATGTGAAGATGCAAATAAAGATAATAGCAAAAATAATAGTGATATAAGTACTAAAGAAGTGACGATAAATAAAGTTGAAAATGAAACAACAAATGCCGTGTTTTCCCGAAATAATTGTAAAATGATTCGCTATTGGATTATGGGCAAAGGAATTGAAATTACAGACAAGAATACAATTGATGGAATAATGGATATATTAATATCAACCCGTTTGGAAGAAAAAAGCATGAAAGAGGAGAGAGCAGGTGGCATAGATATTGATTTAATTAATGACAAAAATGAAGAAAAGCGTTTGGTATTGTATAGTGATTCAGTTTTATACGACAATCAATTATATATGACAGGAGAAAATGTTGTTGAACAAATAAGAACCATAGTAGAACAGTTTGCAAACGCAAATGGCTATGGAAGTTATTTTGAATTATAGATTAAAAATAATATATATATACATAACAAATACTTTTACGAAAAAAATATATAGACAAATAAATAGAAATGATGTAATATTAATAAGACGAAAATATTTGTTGACAGTAACTCGGGTGTATATTCGCTATAAAAATTAAAGGAGAAAGTTATATGATGAGAAAAAGAAGATGCAAATGGGGAATTTGTTTCACAGCTTTATTAGTATGTGTAATGAGTGCAAGTGTTTTTGCGGCAACAGCTAGTAGAACAACTACATATGATTTAAATGCAGGATTAAATAGTAGAGATATGGACATTGCGAAAAATGGAATGTTAAAGGTGGAATTGACTCCCAATATTGCTAGAAGCTATGACACAAATATAGGATTATATGTAGAAGAAAAACATTGGTATGGATATTCTGGTTGTGGCGTAAATCACAAAACTGTATCAAGTCATTCAAAGTCTACTACAAAATTTACAGTTCCAGATAAAGCGACATATAGAATACATATGGAAGTGTTTAGCAGATATCACGTTGAAGGAGATGTTAAATTCTCGTGGACAAGACAGTAAGGAGAAAATATGGTAATAGATATTTCTCTTGTAGCATTCTTATTAATTTATTTTATATTATGCTTGCTATTATTTTTAATAATGCGATTAAATGATAAAAATAGGTATGTACTTATGATGCTGATACTTTTTTATATACTTATTTTAATTAAATTGGTATTTATGCCTATTCATATATATGACAGTGATATATTGGGTAAACAAACAAACAGTATCAGTTTATATAATATGATTCAATTGCATCCTTTTAAAACCATATTGGAAGTAATTAATGTAGGTACGTGGAAAATGCAAATAATAGGTAATATTGTGCTTTTATCACCAATACCTTTATTTTATTACATAATAAAACATGGTAAAGGAAGAATAATAGTACCTATTGTAATTGGAATAGTTATTAGCTTGTCTATAGAAAGCTTGCAGCTGATGATTGATTTAATAATCAAATATCCTAGTAAGATATTTGATATAGATGATTTGTTACTAAATGTATTGGGTGTAGTAGCTAGTGCAATTATATGTAAAGTTGCTTTGCATAATCAGAAAGTATTGCTAGAATTTAATAAGTTATAGTAATATAAATGAGAAGAATAGAGTGATATAAGAAACTTTATTCTTCTCATTTTTAGGAGCAAAAAATGAAATTACGAATATCAATATATAAATCAATTTTTCTGAATAACAGAACAACATTTATTTTAATGTATATCCAAATGGTTTTAAGTGTAATGCTTTTGTATTATATGCAAAATTATTTTACAAGTGTAGATAGTGAATTAAGTGTAGGCAAATGGTTAGAAGATTTTTCTAATTTGAGTTTGATTATTATAATATCCATATCATATCTTTATATGTTTTATTATGTGATTAGTGACGGAAAAACTACTATAAATGTTTTAAGAAAATGCGGAATCAGAAGAAGAAAATTAAAATGCATAGTGGTTGAATGTGCGGTTATCATATATACGATTGCATATTTGTTCGCGACGATTGTATTTATAGCTGCAAATAATAAAATATTTAAGATTGATTATAATTTTGCAAATTTCATAAAAAACTCGATAGTTAGTTTTATTACATTAGGGTCGATTAATGCAATAATGCTTGCAATTGTAGTTGATATCATAGTGAGAAAAATGGAGAAGATAGGGAAATGATGTTTTTTAAAAATTATAAATTAAACATGGTAGTTAATGTTTTTATAATATTGCAACTTACATTCATTTTTCTAATCTCAAATGATGAAATAATTAAGCTTAATGAAAATAAAATGATGCAATCATATGTATGTATAGAAAATTCCATCAATATGTATTATATTTCCAGACAAGTATTAGAAGATAATGAAAATATGGCTGCTGATAATATAAAAATAAATTTTCAAAACAAAATTAATGATATTTCAAAAGAAAATGGAATTAATGGTGTTGGGTATTATTTTAAAGCTGATGCTGTGGAAAAAAAGAAGCATATAGAATGTAAAGCGTACTACCTAAATCCAACATTGAGAAAAATAAAATATAATTTAAGGGCAGGTAAATGGTTTAGTAATAATGAAGATAAACCACAGGCGATAATAGGACGTGAGTTGCAAAAGTATTATAAGATTGGCGATTACATAATTGTTTCAGATAATGAATCTCAAACAAGCATTGAGGCACAGGTAATTGGATATCTTGGTAAATTAAATATGATAATGGATTTAAATGTGGCAACTGATGATGGAAATATGAGTAATCAGTTGATGCTATCTAATGTGGAAAACGTTGTATTAACGAATGTGAGAATGTTACAGGATTGGGAAAATTCAGAACCTTCAATTTACAATGTCATTGAGGTGAAAAATAGTAATGCCATTACTAAATTGTATAATAGTAATGAAATAACTCCTTTTGATGTGATAAAGAAAAATACAGAAAGTAGTTTTATTAAGAAAGAATATACTTCAGGATTATATATAATGTTGTTGTTTGCAATTTTACTGGTAAGCTTACTATTCATTATATATAGTGATACAAATAATAAATTAAAATTTATGCTCATTTGCTATGTATGTGGATATACCAGGGCAAAAATGATTTTAGATTCAATTTGCTCAAATATATTAAATTTTACAGTAGCTATATTAGCAACAATTTTTATCAAAATAATTATGAATGGAGCCGATTTATTAAACATCGGAATGGAAAATCTAATTTTGATATTTGGAATTTTTGCGATTATATCAATAATTCAGAGTGTAATTATTTTATATGATACAAGGAATTTAACAATTCATAAAATAAAGGAGCATACATCATAATGATTAATCTTCACAATATTACAAAACAATATATAACAATGAAAAATGGAGAAAAAGAATCAGTTACCATATTAGATAACATTAATTATAAAATATATCCCGAAAAAATGAATGTCATAGTAGGAAAATCAGGAGTAGGAAAAACAACTCTTTTACAAATTATTGGATTATTGGATAAACCAACAGATGGAGAATATTGGTGGAATGATAAAAAAATAAATTTTAAAAGAGACAGTAAATTAGCAGATATTAGAAACAAAAAAATTGGATTTATATTTCAGGATTATGAATTGATAGATAAAATGACGGTGCGTGAAAATATTGCCATTCCATTGATGGTTGCAGGTAAATATAGAAGAGAAAAAAAGAGGATTGAAGCGTTAGCAAAAAAATTGGGAATAATTGAAATACTGGATAGTAAAGTTATAAATATTTCAGGAGGTGAAAAACAAAGAACAGCTATAGCAAGAGCTTTGATAATGCATCCTAAACTTGTTATTGCTGATGAACCAACCTCGTCATTAGATGATGAAAATGCTAAAAAAGTAATATGGATGCTTAAAGAAATTGTAGCTAGAACAAATGCCAGTATTGTAATTGCAACTCATGATAAAAGAATTGCAGATGAAGCAGATAATATATTAGAATTAAAATAATAAACAAAAGCGATAGAATATGTGCTATTCCAAATTGGAAAACATACAAATATCTATCGCTTTTATTATATATTATTGAAAATGTTAGTCTTTTTTCTTAGTGTCTGGCACGTATTCAATAATTTTTGTGATGCATTCGTTTACTGCATAATATTCCTTTATAAGTTCTTTCAAACGGTCAAGGCCTGTCTGCTCAATATGATAGTAAACACGGCGCATTCTCTTTCCAACCTGCTTTTCATATGATGAAATGAGTTTTTTGTCTTCAAGTTTATATAATGTAGGATACAAAGAACCTTCAGGGACTTTTATGTATCCGTCGCCTCTCTCAACAATCAATTGAGTCATTTCATAACCGTATAAATCAGCATCAGATAATAGTTTGAGAATAAGTAATTCAACATACCCCTTTTTAAAAGTATCTTTAATTGTCATGTTGTAATCCTTTCTGAAACCCTCACCATAAAAATTATAACATAGTGGTTAAAATGTGTAAATAAATAACGTTTTGTTATATAAAAAGTGCTATAAAACAACTCTAAGTAAAAAAGAATTAACTTAAATTGCCGGATGAACTATAGTAAGAACTATGTTTTGTGCCAGAAATTGTTGAAGTGGAATATGTGGAAACGGATGAGTATATTATTTCAGTAACAAAATAGCTGCCATCCTCCTGATACACAATTTCAGAAGAAGTTATAGGAACTGTATATGCAGATTCAGAAGATAAATCGATTCAACCGGAGTACAGATGCTATGATACAGAAAAAGATAGAGGAATAATTATAGATTAAATATAGAAGAGGCAGTTGTGTCTGTGATTAAATCACTAAAGCAACTGCCTCTTCTTAGATAAGTATATTACTGCCGGATTATTCCGGTAATATTATTCAATTTTATTTAAACTGGTGATTCTGTATCTGTAATCTGCATCCTGGTACATAACCACTGAAATATAAGTAACTGCTCATATCAATAGTTTTACTATTGTATGAAACTGTATTGTCTCCATTTAAAACATCTTTAGCAGCTTTAATGCAGTCAGAATTTAAATTACCGCTGTCATATAATGATAATGATCTGCTAAGAGAACCATTTCTTGCAGGAGTAAACTGTCCACTCTGGTAAACAACTCCACTAACTGTGTTAGGGAAGAGAGTAGATCTTACTCTGTTCATAACTACAATTCCTACAGCTTTCTTACCGGCATAAACCTGATTGCCTGATTCACTGTAAATAATTGAAGAAAGCATTCTTAAATCACTGCTGTTGTAACGATTCTTAACTATTATATTAACTGTTCCGTAAGTTGAACCATTAACTTTACTTGTTATTGTAATTGTTGCCTTGCCGGCCTTTAAACCGGTAACAGTACCTTTCTTTGAAACCTTGGCAACTTTCTTGTTGCTTGATTTAAAAGAATAGTAATCAACATTATTACCATTGCTTTTTAAAAGTTTCTTTATCTTGTATGTCTTATTTACCTTAACTGTCTTCGTAATACTTATCTGTGATTTGTTTGTTGAATTAATATCTGCGTTTACCATTGTAATGCTTGATGCAATAAGCATAAATGCTATCATTAGTAAACTATAAATCTTTAATTTCACAACTACCTCCAAATGTTACGCTTATATTTTACAAATGTTACAAATTTGTTACGTTTATTAATAATGCCTTAAAAAACAGTTTTTGTCAAGGGTTTTCTTAAAGGAATAATATGACAAACCGTAATAAATAATAAAAAATGAGAACAAAAACGAAAAAAATCGAATTAATTTGTTACGGTTTGTAACAATTGAAAATGGAATATATAGTGAATGAAAAGAGTGGTTCATACAAGTACTTGATGAAAATGCAATATATCATATTTTAAGTTGCAATGACTCATAAAAATTTATTTATAATAAGAAAAATTTTTTGGATATTGTAACATTTATGCTAATTGACAAATATAAAATTATATGTTACTTTTTTCAGAAGAAAAGTATATAAATTAACTGCCACCGGGTAGGAGCGGATAACGCCGGAATTCGTATCGTTAGGTCTTAGAAGATATGAATGCCGGCGATTTTTTTGCAATAAATAACAGAAGAAAATAGTGGACGGCAGAATTTGTGTAATAAAAGAATAATGAAATGCTAAACAATATTTTTAAAATAGAAAGAGGGAATAATGAACAGAAACTTAAAAGAATTTATTAAATATACAGTTTTTAATGTTTTAGGAATGATAGGGTTGTCATGCTATATATTAGCAGATACTTTCTTTATATCATTTGGACTAGGTGCAAATGGACTTGCGGCTCTAAATTTGGCACTGCCGGTTTACAGCGTTATTAACGGAAGTGGGTTAATGCTTGGAATAGGTGGAGCTACTAAATATGCAATAATGAAAAATCAGGGAAATAAGAAGTATAATGAAAGTTTTATGAATACAGTGTTTATGGCAATCGTTATTGGAATAATATTTTTCTTAACAGGGATTATTTTTTCGGGAAATATAGCAACGCTGTTGGGGGCAAATAAACAGGTTTACCATATGACATCTATTTATTTAAAAGTTCTTCTCATGTTTGGTCCGGCATTTGTATTAAATAATGTAATGAATGCATTTGTTAGAAATGATGGAAATCCCAGACTTTCTATGATAGCAATGTTAGTAGGTAGTTTTGGCAATATTATTTTAGATTATTTATTGGTAATTAAATTTAGCATGGGAATGTTTGGAGCTGTCCTTGCAACTGGATTTTCGCCGATTATGGGACTTATGGTGTTATCGGGACATATTGTTTCAGAGAATAGCAACATTAAATTTAAAGTAGCAAAAATAAGAGCGTCATTTATTAAATCAATCATAATGCTTGGAATTCCTTCGTTTGTTGCAGAAATGTCATCAGGCATAGTGATTTTTGTGTTTAATATAATTATATTAGGCTTACAGGGAAATGTAGGGGTGGCAGCATATGGTGTTATTGCAAATTTAGCCCTTGTAGTGATTTCAATTTACACAGGTGTAGCACAGGGAAGCCAACCTTTGTTTAGTGCGGCATATGGGAAAAATGACAAGAAGATGCAGAAACAGTTATTTAAATATGCAATTACTGCTGTAACTTTGATTTCTATAGTAATATATGCAGTTATTTTGTTATTTGCAAATCCAATTACTTCTATATTTAATGGCGAAGGAAATATGCAGCTTCAGGCTATAGCAGTTAAAGGAATGTATTTATACTTTACTTCAATTTTATTTATTGGAATGAATATTGTGATGGCTACTTATTTTGCTGCAAGAGAAAAAGTAATTCCTTCATATATAATATCTTTTGGCAGAGGGTTTGTGGTTATAATTCCAATGGCGTTTATAATGAGTTTTCTATGGAAAATGACAGGTGTATGGCTGGCAATGACTGTAACTGAGGGAATAATTGCTGCTGTCGGAGTGGCACTAATAAAAAAAGCTTAGGCCTTTAAGGTCTAAGCTTTTTTATATAAATTATTTAAACATATGATGTGCAATTCTAAATTTACTTCTGTAAATATATCTGCTAAAGAATAATGTCTTTGTCATGTTGATAGTTGAGTTCTTGTAAATAACTGTCTTATCACCATTTAATGCTTCCTTAGCTGCTGCAATACAGTCAGGATCCATTCTTCCGCTATCATATAATGCTAAAGATCTGTTAAGTGAACCGTTTCTTGCAGGAGTGAACTGTCGTCTCTGATAAAGAACACCTTTAATTGTGTTAGGGAAGAGACTTGATTTTATCCTGTTAGCAACTACAATACCAACAGCTTTCTTTCCAGCATATGGTTCTCCACATGCTTCACTGTAAATGATAGATGACATATATCTTAACTGACTTGCTGTGTAACTGCTCTTAACATCAAGATTAACAGTGGCATATACTGAATCATCTGTGTCAGAAGTAACAGTAACAGTTGTTGAACCTGTCTTAAGACCGGTAACAGTACCTGCCTTTGAAACCTTAACTACAGTTGAGTCATCAGCTGTAAAAGTCATATCTTTTACTGATTCAGAATCAAGATTTAATGATTTCTGTAATTTGATTTTCTTGTTAACTTTAACTGATTTATTAATATCTAATGTATTGTCTGTGTTATCTGTACTAGTTATATTGTTGTATGAATTTTCTGTTGATGTTTCTACTTCTGAAGCTGTTGATGTTTCAGTTGCTACTGTATTAGTATCAGGTATTGAAACTGAATCATCAGCGTGTACTGTTACAAGTCCTACTGCTGCAAACATAAAAGTAAAAACTAAAGAACTGTAAATTTTACGTTTCAAAACTAACCTCCAATTATTATATAATTAATTACGAATAATTATTACGAAAAGTCGTAAATTTATTACAAAAATATTACGCCTATTAATAATGCCTTAAAATTCAAAAAATGTCAAGAGTAGGACACAGTCTTTTAACATATTTAAGAATAGGATAAAGAAAGATAAATAAGTTGCAATGAATAGTTTGTTTTGTTAAAATTTAAAAAGGTTTTGCCGTATAAATGGGCATTCTGAGCAAAAATGGTTAAAAATTTTTTCTAACAAATATATAGAATAAATAAAAAGAAAGTAAAAAATAAAAAAATTTACTAAAATATATAAAAATTTCATTTTTTTGTAAAAATTATTGAAATTTGAAATAATTAGAATAATGAAAAGAGGCATTAATTTGAATATATTATCAGTTGAAAATATAACACATTCTTTTACGGAAAGAAAATTATTTGATAAAGCAAGCTTTTATCTTCATGAAGGAGACAAAGTAGGTGTTATTGGCATAAATGGAACAGGAAAATCTACATTATTAAAAATAATGGCAGGAATAGAAGAGCCGGATGAAGGAAAAGTAATTAAGGCATCGAATTTAATGATTCACTATTTGCCACAGAATCCTAAGTTTAATGATGAGGATACGGTCATAGAAAGTGTACAGAATATGGTACATCATCATGCAAATGAAAATGAACTTATAGAAGCTAAAAGTATGATGACACGTTTAGGAATAACGGATTTTGAACAGAAAACAGGAGAATTGTCAGGAGGACAGAGAAAAAGACTGGCTTTGGTTTCGGTGTTGCTTACACCATGTGATATTTTAATTTTAGATGAACCTACAAACCATTTAGATAGCACAATGGCTGAGTGGCTTGAAAATCAGCTTAAGGCATTTAAAGGCGCTCTTGTAATGGTAACTCATGACAGATATTTTTTAGATAGTGTAACAAATAGAATAATCGAACTTGATAAAGGAAAGATTTACAGTTATCAGGAGAAATATTCAGGATATTTGCAACGTAAGGCAGAAAGAGAAGCGAGTGACAAAGCCAGCGAACGTAAACGTCAGAGTATTTTAAGAAAAGAAATTGAGTGGATGCAAAGAGGTGCAAGAGCAAGGTCTACGAAGCAGAAAGCTCATATTCAAAGATATGAAAATTTGAAAAATCAGCAGGGAATAGTAGAGGATGAAAAAATTGAACTTAGCAGTATAAAGTCCAGAATGGGAAGAACAACCATCGAAATTGAAAATATTTCTAAGGCTTACGGAGACAATGTGTTAATCAAAGATTTTACATACAATTTCCTGAAAGGTGACAGAGTCGGATTTGTAGGAAAGAATGGATGCGGAAAAACAACTTTGATGAAGATTATTGATGGCCGAATTAAGCCTGACAGTGGAAATATTAATATTGGACAGACAATTAAGATGGGTTATTATACTCAGGAAATTGAAAATGACAAAGATGCGGGAATTGCTTATATGGATTCTGAAGACAGAGTTATTGATTACATTAAAAATACTGCTGAATTTGTCAGAACTGAAGAAGGGCTTGTTTCGGCATCAGTTATGCTTGAAAGATTCTTGTTCCCATCATCACAACAGTACAGTAAGATTGGCAAATTATCAGGTGGCGAGAGAAGAAGACTAAATCTTTTAAGAGTTCTTATGGAAGCACCAAATGTTCTTATTTTAGACGAACCTACAAATGATTTGGATATAGAAACAATGACAATATTAGAAGATTATTTAGATAGTTTTGATGGAATTGTAATTACTGTTTCTCATGACAGATATTTCCTCGACAGAGTTGTAAGAAGAATATTTTCATTTGAAGGAAATGGTGTGATTCGTCAGTATGAAGGTGGTTACACAGATTACATTAATAAAAAGAAGGAAAATGAAACACCGGAAGAAAATATTTTTTCAAATTCAAAGTCAAAAAATTCTTCAGAAGATAAAAATGGTAAGCCAGACTATAAAAATAGAAATAAAAAATTGAAATTCTCTTACAATGAGCAGAGAGAATATGAAACCATAGAAGATGACATATCTAAATTAGAAGAAAAACTTGAAAAATTAGATGATGAAATGAACAAAAATGCTACTAATTCTGTAAAACTAAAAGAATTGATAGATTCTAAAGAAGAAACAGAAACTCTTTTAATGGAAAAGATGAACAGATGGGAATATTTAGAAGATTTGGCTAAAAAAATAGAAGAGCAGGGAAGGTAAATATTGTTTATAGAAATGATAACCATAAAATAAAGGCAAGGGAAAATTTTCCTTTGCCTTTGTTGTTTCCTAATATAATAAAGTCTGTTAATGAACAGATTGTTCAGTTCTTAAAAATGTCTGATAGAATATTTTCATGATATTCTTTGTTTACTGATTATCAGATACTTTATCTAAACACTCTAAGAATTTCTCATGGTATTCAGTCATGTTGTTTTTTAATGAAACAGGTCTTCCGTTTTTACTTAAAAAGCAATGGCTTGTAATGCCTCGAGTTGTTACTTTGCCGGATTTTTTATCAACTATTTCATAATTTAATTTCATACGAATGCCATTGTATTCGATAAGGCTAACCTTAATAAGCATTGTTTCGCCAAACTGAACCATACGCTTGTATTCACATTGAACACTAAGAACAGGTGACATAATACCATTCTCTTCTAATTCTTTATAAGGTATACCTAAGGAATCCATAAAAGCAATTCGGGCTTCTTCAAAATATCTTAAGTAATTTGAATGATGAACAACTCCCATCATATCAGTTTCATAATAATTTGCTTTTCGCTCATATGTAAATGTCATATTAAAAATCCCTTCTATCTTATTTAAATCATTGTATCTTTAATTTTTATTAACATTATTAGTATACATCATTTTACAAAAATGTGTTATCAAAAATATTGACAATAAAAATGCGATTTTGTATAGTGTATCTGGGTTTAGTTTTACTAAACTTTAAGGTTAGTATTTGAAAATAAAGGAAAAAATAATGGATATAGGATTTAAGATAAAAGAATTGAGAATGGAGAGGGGATTAACGCAGGAAGAACTGGCTGACAGGGCAGAACTTTCTAAGGGGTTTATTTCTCAGGTTGAAAACAATCTTACATCTCCATCAATTGCAACATTGACAGATATTTTGCAGTGCCTGGGAACGGATTTAAAAGATTTTTTTAATGATACGAAGGATGAGCAGATAGTTTTTTCAAAAGAGGATTATTTTGAAAAAAATGATAGTGAATTAAAGAATTCCATACAGTGGATAATCCCTAATGCCCAAAAGAATACGATGGAACCGATTCTTCTTACATTAGAACAGGGAGGTTCGACGTATCCGGACAATCCTCATGAGGGAGAAGAATTTGGATACGTATTAAAGGGAAGCGTGGAAATTCATATAGGTGGAAAGATTTATAAGGCAAAAAAAGGCGAGTCATTTTATTATGAGGCAAAATATAGCCATCATATAGAATCGAAAAAAGGTGCAACAATAATATGGGTAAGTTCACCACCGAGTTTCTAAAAATATCGAAACAATAATGGTAAGTTTATCACTTGATTTATAATGACGACTAAGAACTACCATAAATTTATAGGTGTGTTGATTAACGTATACAATTGTAAAAAATTGGAACTATTAAAAAGATTGGAGGATGTACAGTGAGTAATAAGATTATTGAATTAAAAGGAATAACAAAGACATTCGATGACCAGCAGGTTTTAAAAGGAATAGATTTAAATATATATGAAAATGAATTTTTGACATTGCTTGGACCTAGTGGATGCGGAAAGACAACACTTCTTAGAATTTTAGGCGGATTTGAATCGGCAGACAATGGAGAGGTATTGTTTAATGGTAAAGATATTGCAAAGGTTCCGCCATATAAAAGAGAAATAAATACGGTATTTCAGAAATATGCTCTTTTTCCATTTTTAAATGTATATGATAATGTGGCTTTTGGTCTTAATTTGAAAAAAATGGATAAGGACGTAATAGATAAAAAAGTTAAAAATATTTTAGCTTTAGTTGGACTTGAAGGATTTGAAAAGAGAGATGTTACAAGACTTTCAGGTGGACAGCAGCAAAGAGTTGCCATAGCAAGAGCTCTTGTAAATGAACCTAAAGTTTTGCTTCTTGATGAACCACTTGGAGCGCTTGATGCAAAATTAAGAAAGGACATGCAGATTGAACTAAAAAAGATTCAGAAAGAAGTAGGAATTACTTTCGTATTTGTAACTCATGACCAGGAAGAAGCGTTGTCAATGTCCGACACGATTGTTGTTTTAAATGATGGTGTTATCCAGCAGATTGGTACGCCTATGGACATTTACAACGAACCTGAAAACAGATTTGTTGCAAATTTTATTGGCGAGTCAAATATTATAGAAGGAAATATGCTTAAGGATTGTCTGGTAAAATTTGATGATATTGAATGGGAGTGCGTTGATAAAGGGTTTAAAGATAATGAAGAAATTGAAGTAGTTCTTCGTCCTGAAGATATGGATATTGTAAAACCCGAAGAGGCACAGCTTGTAGGCACAATTATTTCAAAGGTATTTATGGGAGTTCACTATGAGTATCTTGTTGAAACAAAATATAGAAATTATAAAGTTCATACAACAGATGATTATGAAGTGGGGCTTAAGGTTGGAATGACAATTGACCCATTTGACATTCAGGTTATGTATAAGATGGATTATTAATAGGAGGAAACAAAATGAACGAAGTTCATTTTCTATAAATGTTTCCGACGAATAGCCACCGACCGAAGGGCGGGGGCATTACATGTTTTACAGGAGGAAGAAATGGGACATTATAAAAATTTAATAAAACCGTATGTGTTCTGGTCATTTTTGCTTATTGTTGTGCCGCTGTTATTGATTGTGTTGTATTCAGTTACGGCAGGCGACAATTCCGTGTTGACCATACATTTTACATTAGACAATTTTAAGAAAATATCAGATCCTGTATATTTAAATGTATTTATAAAATCTCTTAAGATGGGATTGATTACTACAGGAATTTGTGTGGTGTTTGCATATCCGATGGCATATATTATTGCAAAATTTGACGAGAGTGTTCAGGATATTTTAATTTTGCTGGTTACAATTCCTATGTGGATTAATACTTTGCTTAGAACTTATGCATGGATTAGTTTGCTATCAGACAATGGAATTGTAAATTCGTTATTAAAGGTTTTAGGAATAAATCCTGTAACAATGATGTATACAGATTTTTCAGTTGTAATGGGATTAGTATGTGACTTGCTTCCGTTTATGGTAATTCCAATCCATACATCTCTTGCCAAAATGGATTATTCCTTAGTAGAGGCAGCAAATGATTTAGGAGCAAATAGATTTCAAACTTTTACAAAAGTTATTTTTAAACTTTCGATTCCGGGTGTTATAAGTGGTGTAACGATGGTGTTTTTACTTTCAATATCAAGTTTCGTAATTCCATCTTTACTAGGTGGACGTCAGTATGTACTTATTGGAAATTTAATTGAAAATCAGTTTATATCAGTTGGAGACTGGAATTTCGGAAGTGCGATTTCTATTATCCTTGCAATTATTATATTAGGATTAATCAGATTAATGAAAAAGATTGACTCTGAGGAAGCAGGAGGTGAATAGATGAATAAGAAAGTTTCAATAGGACCAAAGTTATATATTGCGTTGTGTTTTATATTTTTCTATTTGCCAATTGCAATTACAATGTTATTTTCATTTAACTCATCGAAGTCACTTACTCATTTTACAGGATTTTCATTTAGATGGTATGAAAAATTAATTACGGACAGAGATATTATTTCGGCTGTTTATGTTTCAATCAGTATTGCCATAATTTCAACATTGGTATCAACTGTTCTTGGGACAATTACTTCAATCGGACTTTCAAGAAGTAGAAAGGTTCTTAAAGAATGGGTTCTTAGCGTAAATGACCTTCCTATTATGAATCCTGATATTGTTACGGCTATAGGTCTGATGATTTTATTTTCTTCTATTAAATTAGGTAGAGGATATTTGACAATGTTGCTTGCACATATCGCATTTTGTACGCCATATGTAATAACAAGTGTTTATCCTAAGGTAAGACGAATGGATCACAACCTTGCAAATGCTGCAATGGATTTAGGAGCAACACCTTTTCAAGCACTTACAAAGGTTATAATTCCAATGTTAAAGCCTGGAATTTATGCTGGAATGCTACTTGCATTTACAATGTCACTTGATGACTTTGTAGTTTCATATTTTGTAACGGGAAATGGTGTCCAAAACATTTCAATAGTAGTTTATAACATGACAAAAAGAACAAATCCGACAATTAATGCACTGTCAACTCTTCTTATTTTAGCAGTTGTAATTATTTTGATTGTTGTAAACGTAATTCCTGCCATTGCAAAAAGACAGCACAGAGAGGCAAATGAAATTGCATCAAAGGGACATGGAGTGTGGAAGAAATTTGCTCCGGTGCTTTCAGTTATATTGGCAATTGCAATTGCGGGCGGATGTGTTTATGGATTTGTTAAAGAACAAAACCGTCAGGTACTTAGAGTGTTTAATTCAGGAGAATATATGGATACAAATCTTCTGACTAAATTTGAAAAAGAATATGACTGTGAAGTTGTTTACGAAACATATGATTCAAATGAGTCAATGTATACAAAACTGTTAAGTGGAGCTGAGTATGACATTTTAGTACCGTCTGACTATATGGTTGAAAGACTTATAAAAGAAGAAAGAATTCAGCCGATTAATTGGGATTTAATAACAAATAAGGATAATGTTATCAGTAATCTGTTTGAGAATGAATATGATCCTGAAAACAAATATACAGTGCCTTACTATTGGGGAACTGTAGGAATTTTATATAACAAAAATATTGTAGATAAGGCAGATTTGGCACAAGGTTGGGAAATCTTAAAAAATAAAAAATATGCAGGCAATATTTATATGTATGATTCAGAAAGAGATTCATTCATGGTTGCATTGAAAGTGTTAGGTTATTCAATGAATACTTCAAATCATGATGAACTAAAGAAAGCATATGACTGGCTTGTTGACCAGCGTGAAATTATGCATCCTGTTTATGCCGGAGATGATGTTATTGACAATATGATTTCAGGCAATAAAGCAATGGCAGTTGTATACTCAGGAGATGGAGCGTATATTATGTCAGAAAATGAAGATATGGATTTCTTTGTCCCTGAGCAAGGCTCAAATGTGTGGTATGACAGTATGGTTATTACTAAGCAGTGTAAAGATACAAAACTTGCTAATGAATTCCTTAATTTTATGCTAAGGGAGGACGTGGCAAAGCAGAATACGGAATATATAGGATATGATAGTGCAGTAAAATCGGTTTATGAATATTTTAGAGATGATGAATATGAAGGAATTTCAGCATGTGCGCCTGATATTTCAAATCCGTTAAATGAAACATTTAAATATCAGGATACTGAATTAAAAGAATTCTGTGCCGGTTTATGGACAAAGGTTAAGTCTTATTAGAATTGAGTATCGCTATTATGACTTATAAAAATAAGTATGAGTTGCAATCTATAGAATTGTAACCGATTACGAATAAAGAAAAAGTCTTATTAGAAAAAGGAGCATTATGGCAAATATTATAGAGATAACTGATTTTAATTCTCCGCAGTTAGATATTTATGCAAGAATGTCGGAAGGGCAGCTTCTTAACAGGCATGAACCTGAAAAAGGGATATTCATAGCAGAAAGTCCAAAGGTAGTTGAAAGGGCGTTGGATGCGGGATGTGAGCCGATATCAATGCTTGTTGAACATAAGCATATTGATGGAGAAGCAAAACCTATTATAGACAGATGTAGAGAAGTTCCTGTGTATACGGCGCCATTTGAAGTGCTTACACAGTTGACAGGATTTAAATTAACAAGAGGAATGTTGTGTGCAATGCATCGCCCACAACTTCCTAATGTTTCAGAAGTTTGTAGCAAAGCAAGGCGTATAGCAGTTCTTGAAAATGTAATGAATCCAACAAATGTGGGAGCAATTTTTCGTTCGGCAGCAGCTTTAAACATGGATGCGGTTTTGCTCACTCATGGATGTAGTAATCCGTTGTATAGAAGAGCGATAAGAGTAAGTATGGGAACTGTATTTCAGATTCCGTGGACTTTTTTGAACGAAGAAAAAGGAGTAAGTGGACTTAAAGAATTAGGATTTAAGACAGCCGCTATGGCATTAACTGATGATTCGGTATCAATTGATAACGAGGAACTTTTGGCAGAAGAAAAACTTGCAATAGTTCTTGGAACAGAAGGGGACGGACTTGCTAAAGAAACAATTGCAGACTGTGATTATACTGTAAAAATTCCGATGTCTCATGGGGTAGATTCATTAAATGTAGCAGCAGCCAGTGCAGTTGCATTCTGGCAAATGGGAAAATAATGTGGGCTTAGACCTTTTACTTCAGGCATTTTAAAATTAAAAGTGTAAGACTAAAATCGACTTTGTCCACTTCAAAGTGGAAATAAACTTTTCGCTTCACGTTAAAATTAAATAAAAAAAATCGCTTGACAAAAGAGTGTGGTTATTGTACTATAAAACACGCGAGTGCGACTCAAAGCAAGCGCATCATGAATAAGTGATGTGCCCAGTTAGCTCAGTTGGTAGAGCAGAGGACTGAAAATCCTCGTGTCTCTGGTTCGATTCCGGAACTGGGCACTCCGCGGGTGTAGTTCAATGGTAGAACACTAGCCTTCCAAGCTAGATACGTGGGTTCGATTCCCATCACCCGCTTTTGTTATGCCTAAAAATGCGTGTAGAATTTCTTAAAAGAAATATATTAAATATACTTAATCAAAAGAACCCACATCATCGCTGATGTGGGCTCTTTTGATGTTACTATATTATTTTTTCTGATAAACTCTTACATAATCAATAATAAATTCAAAAGGAATATTAGAATCATCTACAGGTCCGCCAAGCCCACCGCCGACAGCAGTATTTAATATGAGATAAAAAGGCTTGTCAAACGGCCATGAATCATGGCTTTGGTCTGTGTCATCAGCTTTGTTGTAACGACAGTAGCTTTTGCCATCAACGAAATATTCGATATAATCTTTAGTCCATTCCATTGCATAGACATGAAAATCATCTGAAAAATCAACGTCAAAAGTTACATTTGTTGTGTACTGAATGCCATCCTTACGTGTATGATTGTGATTTTTAGAATGAAGGCTGAACAATAAATGCTTTTTTAACCTTCCAATATGTTCTAAAATATCAATTTCACCACAGTTTGGCCAATGATCATTTTCAGGGATAGGAGGCAAAATAGCTCGTTGCTCCTTGCTCATGTTAAAGAAATCTGGGCGGCCATCATGTCTTGTAGGAATTCCGTCAGGTAATTTATGAGGCTTAATATATGGCATCATCCATATTGCGGGCCATGAGCCGACACCTCTTGGCACTTTGGCACGAAATTCAAAATAACCATATGTCCACATTCCTTTATTTAAGGTGTTGACTTTTCCTGATGTGTATTCTCGGTCGCCATCCTTTTGCTTTAAAGAACGTATTGTTAAATGACCATCTTTCACAAAAACATTATCAAGTCTGTCAGTATAGGCCTGAAGCTCACGATTTGGCCACTGAAAGTTTCCGGTTTCATAATTCCATTTTTTAGAATCTAATTTTCCTTCGTAATCAAATTCATCATTCCAAACTAAATTGTATTCATTAATATTCATAACTATCTCCGATAAAATTTAAAATTCTTTTTGAATTTAACAATGAAAATATTTTTATGCAACACCTTTTTAAAATAATTTATACATAATAAATTGTTTTGGTGTACAATCACTATTGAGAATAAAATAAAAATATGTAAATATTGAGAATAAAATAAAAATATGTAAATATTGGGAATGATTGTGAATACATAACGTATAATATTAAATTTTACACAGTCAGAATAATGAGATTAAAAATTCTACAGTATTAAAAAAAATAATAATCTAAAAGAGGAAATAAAATGAATATAGTTTTAGTAGCAATAAATGCAAAATATATACATTCAAATTTAGCAGTTTACAGCCTGAAAGCATATGCAGAAAAATATGCAAAAAATGAAAATATAGAAATAGAAATTGCAGAATATACAATAAATCAGACAGAGGACGAAGTACTTAGAAATTTATATGAAAGAAAGGCTGATATTTTAGCATTTTCATGTTATATATGGAATTTGCAAATGACAAAGCATGTAATTGAAAATATGAAAAAGGTTGCGCCTAATGTACCGATTTATATGGGAGGTCCTGAGGTCTCGTATAATGCTAAAGAATTTCTTTTACAAAATAATGAAGTAGAAGGAATTATGCGCGGAGAGGGAGAAAAAATATTTGCAAATTTTGTTACGGCTGTGTCAGAGGAGAATAGACCGATACCAAATCTTTCCAATATAAAGGGAATGGTTTATAGAAGTGCGAGCGGTGAAATTATTGAAAATGAATTGGAAAGCCCGCTCGATATGTCGGATATTCCATTTGTGTACAAAGATTTAAAACAGTTTGAAAATAAAATAATGTATTATGAGACGAGCCGTGGATGCCCATTTTCCTGTAGTTATTGCCTCTCATCGATAGATAAAAAATTAAGATTTAGAAATTTATCTTTAGTAAAAGAAGAATTGAAGTTCTTTATAGATAATAAAGTCGCACAGGTAAAATTCGTAGACAGAACATTTAACTGCAAGAAAGACCATGCAATAGAGATATGGAAGTTTATAAAAGAACATGACAATGGAATAACGAATTTTCATTTCGAAGTTGCAGCAGATTTGATGACAGATGAGGAAATAGAAATTATTAAAGATATGCGTCCAGGACTAATCCAGTTAGAAATTGGAGTGCAGTCTGTAAATGAGATGACTATTTCAGCAATAAACAGAAAGACAAATTTAGACAAAATAAGAGAAAAAGTTGCTAAGATTAAATCATTTGGAAATGTACATCAACATCTTGATTTGATTGCGGGATTGCCTTATGAAGATTATGATTCATTTGCAAATTCCTTTAATCAGGTTTATGCGATGAAACCTGACCAATTGCAGTTAGGATTTCTTAAAGTACTTTATGGTTCAAATATGAAACTTATGAGCGGGGAATATGGAATAAAGTACTTGTCATATCCACCGTATGAGGTTTTAGAGACAAAATGGATTTCATATGAGGATGTGCTTAAATTAAAGGAAGTGGAAGAAGTAGTTGAAATATACTATAATAGTTTTCAATTTTCTAATTCAGTTATGTATTTAGAAAAAATGTTTGAAACTCCATTTGAATTTTATGAAGAGCTAGGCACGTTTTATAAAGCAAACAGCATGAATGGTGAAAAACATTCGCGAATTGCAAGATATATATTGTTAAGAAAATTTGCAGAATTATTAATAAAAGAAGAAAATAGACCGATAGATATTAATAAGTTTGACGAATTATTAACATTAGATGTATATTTGCGTGAGAATATAAAAACAAGACCGTTATTTGCAAAAGATATTAATAACTTTAAGAAGGAAAAGCAAAGTATTTACAGAAATGAGAAAATATATGAAGTAATTCCTGCGTACAGGGATTATGATAGCAAGCAGATTGCAAAAATGACTCATATAGAAGTGTTTGAAAGAATTTATGAAGCACAGTCAAATCCGAAATATATTTTATTTGACTATAAAGACAGAAACGCGTTAAACAGCGAAGCAAACACAATTGATGTTACAAATTTAGTTGAAAGGTTTGGAGAGAATAATGACTAATGAATATGTCTGTGTGGATATTGAAACCACGGGATGTAAACCAATGGAAAATAAAATAATCGAAATAGGTGCTGTAAAGGTTAAAGATGGAAAGATAGTTGACACATTCTCACGTCTTATAGACCCTGAATGTAATATCCCTTATTACATAACTAATCTTACAGGAATAACAAATGATATGGTAAAGGGGCAGGATACGATAGCTATTGTGCTTAAGGACTTTATTGACTTTGCAGAGGGTGATGTGATAATGGGGCATAATATAATGTTTGATTATAGTTTCCTAAAATGCAATGCCATGGCGTACAATTATAAATTGGAAAAAAGGGGAATTGATACGTTAAAGATTGCAAGAAAAACTATGCCTGAATTAGAAAGTAAGGCGCTGGATTATTTGTGCAGATATTTTGGAATTCTTGACGAAAATCATCATCGTGCATTTAATGATGCTGCAGTTACGGTTGAATTATACAATATTTTGTGTGGCAAATTTGGTGCAGAGTACAAGGAAGTATTTGAACCACAGCCGCTTGTGTGTAAAATAAAAAAAATACAGCCTGCCACGGCAAAACAAATAAAATATTTAAAAGATTTAATGGCATATCATGGTATAGAAGAGCAAATTGAATACGACAAACTGAGCAAAAATGAAGCATCTAAAAAAATAGACAAAATTATAAGCAAAAAGGGAAGAATTTTTGGCTTTGAGAACAAATAGTGTTGTGTTATACTGTGATAATATAGGTCTATAAGCAAAACTATTATGGAATTTATAAGAATTTGCATTGCTAAAGTTAAGAAAATGGTGATAACATATGCAACCTGGGCAAATATGCAAATTAAAAATTCCTACAAATTATAAAAGTATATAAAGGAGAATTGACATGAATTTTTTTGATATGTTCAATAAGAAGAAAAACCAGAGAATCATTTCAGGCGTAATAATTGCAGTAGTTGTACTTGCAATGGTAGTGACAACAGTATTTTCTGTTATGCCGTAAATATAGAAGAGAAAACAAAATGAATGAATTTCATTTTTCTATAAATGTTTTCGACGAGTAGCCGCCGACCAAAGGGAGGGGCAATACAGATTAAGAGGAGGAAAACAAGTGAAAAGTATAAAGAAGAGCGTTGCTGTTATAACAGTAGTTGCAGCTGTACTTGGAATGTCAGTATTTGCATTTGGAGCTGCATCTTCTAAAAATTCAAAAGATAAAGATGTAATCAAAAGTGGAGTAAGAATTGAAAGTATAGACGTAAGCGATTTGACAGAAGAAGAAGCAAATACTAAGGTAAAAGCTTATGTAAAAGAAAAAACAAATGTGCCGGTTAAGATTGATGTAAATGGTACAGAGGTAAAAACTAATTTAAGTGACTTAGGATATAAATGGACAAACAAGTCAGTAATTGAAGAAGCAGTCGGAGTTGGAAAATCAGGAAATGTCATAAAGAGATATAAAGACGGACTTGATTTGAAAAATGAAGGAATTGAGCTCAAACTTGAATTTGGAATTGAAGAAAAAAATATGAAAGACAATTTAAAGAAAATTTGCGACAGCTATAATGTTGAAGCAAAGAATGCGTCTTTAAAACTTACTTCTTCAGGGTTTGAAGTTATACCTGAGCAGGATGGTGTCGTTATTGATTATGATGTAACAGTATCAGGTTTATATGATTACATAACAAAGGAATGGGATAACAAATCAGATATTTTATATACAGCAGAAACAAAGGTGTCTAAACCTAAATATACATCAGAAGATTTAAAAAAAGTTTCTTCTACACCTATGGGAAGTTACTATACTTCATTTTCTGTAGGAACTTCATATGATAATAGAAATAACAATATTAAACATGGAGCTGAAGTATTAGACGGAATTCTTTTATATCCGGGAGAGCAGTATTCATTAAATGAACATTTGGCACCATGGACAGCTGAAAATGGATGGTATCCTGCAGGAACATATGTTGATGGTGGTGTAGCAGACAGTTATGGCGGTGGTATTTGTCAGGTATCAAGTACACTATACAATGCATTGCTTGAAGCAGAAATTAAAGTTGTAGAAAGATATTCTCATTCAATGTCAGTAGCTTATGTGCCATTGGCAGCGGATGCAGCTTTAGCAGGAGATTATAAAGACTTAGTATTTGAAAATAATACGGATGCACCTATTTACATTCAGTCTGTATATAATGCAGGTGGAACATTGACATTTAAAGTTTATGGCCATGATACAAGAGACAGTAGTCGCTCAGTAAAATATGTAAGTGAGACAGTTAAGGAAATACCAATCGGAACAAAGGTTACAAAGGATTCTTCAAAACCTACAAGTTATGAATCAGTAACTGAAAATGGTCATGTGGGATATGTTGCTAAGCTTTGGAAAGTTACATATGAGAATGGAGAAGAAGTTGATAAGGAATTGTTACACACAAGCACTTATGCAATGACTCCAAGAAAAGTTGTAAGAGGAACAAAGAAAGCAGACAAAAAGGGAGAAGAAACGACAGATAAAAAAGATGATTCTGACTCAGATTCAGATAACAAAGAAGAAACAACAAAGAAAAATGAAAAGGCTGAAAAGACAACGTCAGCTAAGGCTAAAGAAACAAAGAAGTCAGAAGAATAAAATAATATATATGATAGGCGGTGGCTTATGCGTAGAGGAAAGATTTCTGAAATCGCTTTAAAACGTTCTGTTTTAAAAAATATAAAAAACAGAAATGCTAAAGTGGTTAGAGGAGCAGATTTAAGTAATGACGCCTGTGAAATACAATTAGAAGACGTTACGGTTGTAATGTCTTCTAATTGTATAGAAACATGGTTTGACGGATGCATAGAGTTTAATGTAGCAAAGGGAATGAATAATATATATGTGCAGGGTGGAATTCCACTTGCGGCAGAAGTTTCAATTGCATTACCATTAGAATATGAAGAAAAGCAGCTTGGCAAATTAATGAGAAAGCTTGATGAAGTATTTGGCAAATACAATGTGCAGATTTCAGGAGGTCATACTACTGTTTCTGCTAATGTAAATCAACCTATAATTATGTTTACTATAATGGGTAGTAAGTGCTACAATGTAAATTGTTTGAAGGATGTTAAGCCCGGACAACAGATTGTTATGACAAAATCCATAGCAGTTGGTGGAACGGGACTTATATCTAATGCTAAGACGGATATTTTAAAAGAAAAATTCATAAATACATATGTTGATAAATGTAAAGATATTATAAATTATATTTCAATTGAAGACGAATCACGTATAGCCTTGGAATGCGGAGAGGTTGCTTTACATGACATTTCTACAGGAGGAGTTTTTGCAGGAGTATGGGAACTTACATCTGCAAGTGGTCTTGGAGTGAAAATTGAATTACAAAAGATTCCGGTATGGCAGGAAACAATTGAAGTATCAGAAGTATTTGATATTAATCCTTATATGCTTGATGGTACAGGTTCTTTATTGATAGTAACAAATAATGGGGAAAGGCTTGTAGATGTTTTAGAAGAAAAAGGAATTAACGCAAGCGTTATAGGAATAATAACATCCGATAAAAACAGAGTATTGATAAATGGAGATGAAACAAGATTTCTGGAACCTCAAAGAGGCGATGAAATATATAAGTTATTCTAAAAGGAGAGGTAGAATATGAGAGAAGAAATTCTTCGGTTATTAGAAAAAAATAGCAGAATAGATATTAAAGAGATTGCTATTTTAGTTGGAAAGACAGAAGCTGAAGTGGCAAATGAAATAGCACAGATGGAAAAAGAGGGGATTATAAGAGGTTACTATACTTTGATAAACTGGGATAATACAAATGATGAAAGAGTATCAGCACTTATAGAAGTTAAGGTAACACCGCAAAGAGGAATTGGGTTTGATAAAATTGCTGAGAGAATCAGTAAATTTGATGAAGTAAAATCAGTATATCTTATGTCAGGTGGATTTGATTTTACAGTAATATTAGAAGAAAAGACAATGAAAGAAATTGCTCAGTTTGTTACAAGTAAATTATCTACTTTAGATGAAGTGTTAAATACAGCAACACATTTTGTATTGAAAAAATACAAAGATTACGGTGTGACAATGATGGAAGAACATAAAGATGAAAGGATGTTAGTGACGCCATAATGAAAAATCCAATATCAAATGTAGCAATGAATATGCAACCATCAGGAATAAGAAAGTTTTTTGATATCGTTAGTGAAATGAAGGATGCTATTTCACTTGGCGTTGGAGAACCGGATTTTGACACTCCATGGCATATTCGTGAAGAAGGAATTTATAGCTTAGAAAAAGGAAGAACATTTTACACATCTAATGCGGGACTCATGGATTTGAGGAATGAAATTTGCAATTATCTTGATAGAAAATTAGGATTACAATATGATCCTGCTAAAGAAGTGGTAGTTACAGTAGGTGGAAGTGAGGCTATAGACATAGCGATAAGAGCTATGATTAATCCGGGAGATGAGGTGTTAGTTCCACAACCGTGCTTTGTATCATATGTCCCTTGCGTTCAGTTAGCGTATGGCGTGCCTGTAACAATTGATTTAAAAGAAGAGGACGAATTTAAATTAACAAAAAAATTGTTGCTAGAACATATAACAGACAAAACAAAATTGCTTGTATTACCATTTCCCAATAATCCAACAGGAGCAACTCTTGATAAGCATGAATTAGAAGAGATTGCTCAGGTTTGCATTGAAAAAGATATATATGTATTATCAGATGAAATTTATTCAGAACTTTCATATAAAGAAAAGCATATTTCAATCGCATGTATACCAGGGATGAAAGAAAGAACAGTTCTCATAAACGGATTTTCAAAGGCTTATGCTATGACAGGATGGAGATTAGGCTATGCGTGTGCACCGCACGTTATTATGGAGCAGATGATTAAACTACATCAATTTGCAATTATGTGTGCACCGACAGTAAGTCAGTATGCAGCAGTTGAAGCTTTGAAAAATGGTGACAGAGATGTCGAAAGAATGTGTGAGTCATATAATGAAAGAAGAAGATTTGTTGTTTACAGACTTAGAGAAATGGGCCTTGAATGTTTTGAACCTTATGGAGCATTTTATGTATTCCCGAGCATTAAGAAATTTGGAATGACATCAGAAGAATTCGCAACCAGATTATTACAGGAAGAAAAGGTTGCTGTAGTTCCAGGCGATGCATTTGGAAAATGCGGGGAAGGATATTTAAGAATATCTTATGCATATTCTATTGATAGCCTAAAAACTGCATTAGACAGAGTTGAAAAATTTGTCAAAAAACTGGAACAAAAATAAATGATAATTATTTAGAAAAAGTTGCGATATAAGTAATTGTTGAAAAACTCCAATATAAAAATTAAAATTATAATGCCAGTAATTATAAAAATACAATGTAAATAATTTATTGGAAGTAACGTTATAAGTAATTATCAAATTCATATTTTTATAAATAAAAAATAGCAAATCATAATTTGAAGAATTTGCATTGAAAGAGGGAAAAGATGAATATCGTTTTATTAGAACCTGAAATACCACAGAATACAGGAAACATAGGAAGAACATGTTGCGCCACAGGAACAAAACTACATTTAATAGAGCCTATGGGATTTAAAATTAATGAAAAATCAGTTAAAAGAGCCGGAATGGATTATTGGGAACATTTAGATGTTACAATCTATGAAAGCTATGAAGACTTTTTGGAAAAAAATCCAAATGCGAAAATATGGATGGCAACAACTAAGGGACCAAACAGATATAGTGATGTTAAATTTGAAGAAAATGATTACATCATGTTTGGAAAAGAAAGTGCAGGGATACCTGAGGAAATATTAGTTGAAAATCAGGAACATGCAATACGAATCCCAATGAATCCACAGATTCGTTCATTGAATCTTGCAAATTCAGTAGCAATCGTATTATATGAAGCTTTACGTCAGAATGATTTTGCAGGAATGCAAATGGAAGGACATTTGAGAAAATACGATTGGAAATAATAAAAATTGACATATTTTAATGCCGAAAGTTAAAAAAATCTACAATAATAGCAGGAAAACTGTTGTTTTGTAGGTTTTTTTTGGTTAAAAACGATTTTAATAAAGTTACCGTATTTTAGGACTAAAATTCGTATTAAAATATATCAAATTCCACATTAAAATTAGTCGAATATTTTTGAATCAAACCATTGCAAAACAAATAATTAAGTGATATATTAGTCTCGATTAGTGGAGACATTATGTGTTTTTGTTGTACTTTTTATAGAAGAAACAAGTAAAAAAAACGCATTTTGCCATAAAAATAACATACATGGAGGTTTATAGATGGAAACTTTAGAATGTATTAAAACAAGAAGAAGTGTCAGAAAGTTTAAGACAGATTCAGTAAGTAAAGAAACAATTGAGAAACTTGTATTGGCAGCATCATATGCACCTTCATGGAAAAATACTCAGACAACAAGGTACATTGCTATAACTAATGAAGAAGTTAAGGCAAGATTAGCAACAGAATGTTGTGCAGAACACAACGCTCAGATAATCAATGGAGCCCCTTTACTTATAGCAACTTTAATTGTGGACAAGCGTTCAGGATTTGAAAGAGATGGAAGCTTTTCTACATCTAGAAAGGATGCATGGCAGGCATTTGACAATGGTATTGCAACACAGACTCTTTGCCTTGCGGCAAATGACCTTGGATTAGGAACGGTTGTTATGGGACTTTATGATATAGATAAGGCCAGTGATATAATTGGAGTTCCTGAAGGTCAGCTTTTAATGGCTTTAGTTGCTGTAGGATATCCGGATGAGAAACCGTCTGTACCGAAGAAGAAGACAGTAGAAGATTTATTGAGTTACTGTTAATAAAAGCACTAATATGTTAGAAAAGCGTAAGCTTTTATATATTTATTTTTAGGAGGAAGAACAAAAATGAGAGAAGAATGGACAGGATTTAGCAATGGCGCATGGACATCAGAAGTCAACGTTAGAGATTTTATCCAGAAAAACTACACACCATATGATGGTGATGCTAGTTTCTTAGCAGGACCAACACAGAACACAACCGATTTATGGAATCAGGTACTTGATCTTCAGAAGAAGGAAAGAGAAGCTGGTGGTGTTCTTGATATGGATACAAAAGTTGTACAGACAATCACATCACACGGTGCAGGTTACTTAGACAAAGATAAAGAAACAATCGTAGGTTTCCAGACAGATAAGCCTTTCAAGAGAGGTCTTCAGGTTAACGGTGGTATCCGTATGGCTATGAAAGCTTGCTCAGATAACGGCTATGAAGTAGATCCGGAAGTTGTAGATTTCTACACAAACTATAGAAAGACACATAACGCAGGTGTATTTGATGCTTACACACCTGAAATCAGAACATGTAGAACAAACCACATCGTAACAGGTCTTCCTGATGCTTACGGACGTGGACGTATCATTGGTGACTACAGAAGAGTTGCATTATACGGTGTTGATACACTTATCGTAGATAAGGAAGCTCAGAAGGCTGCTACACCTACAGAAATGAGACCGGAAGTTATTCGTGATAGAGAAGAATATTCAGAACAGATTAGAGCTCTTAAGGAATTAAAAGAATTAGGTAAGATTTACGGATTCGATATTTCTAGACCAGCTCAGAATGTACAGGAAGCTATTCAGTGGATGTACTTAGCATACTTAGCAGCAGTTAAGGAACAGAATGGTGCAGCTATGTCACTTGGACGTACTTCAACATTCATCGATATCTATGCTCAGAGAGACTTAGAAAACGGTACATTTACAGAAGAACAGATTCAGGAATTCGTTGACCACTTCATCATGAAGTTAAGATGCGTTAAGTTCGCAAGAACACCTGAATACAACCAGATTTTCGCTGGTGATCCAGTTTGGGTTACAGAATCAATCGGTGGTGTAGGTATTGACGGACGTCATATGGTAACAAAGACATCATTCAGATACCTTCATACATTAGAAAACTTAGGTGCAGCTCCAGAACCAAACCTTACAGTACTTTGGTCAACAAGACTTCCACAGGAATTCAAGAAATACTGTGCTAAGCTTTCAATTGAATACTCATCAATGCAGTACGAAAACGATGACTTAATGAGAGTATACAATGGTGATGACTACGGAATCGCTTGTTGTGTATCTTCAATGAGAATTGGTAAAGAAATGCAGTTCTTCGGAGCTAGAGCAAATCTTGCTAAATGTCTTCTTTACGCTATCAACGGTGGTGTTGATGAAAAGACTAAGGTTCAGGTAGGACCTAAGTACAGACCAATTACATCAGAATACCTTGATTATGATGAAGTAATGGAAAGATACGAAGATATGATGAAATGGTTATCAGGAGTATATGTAAATGCTCTTAATATCATTCATTACATGCATGATAAATACTCATATGAAAGAATCCAGATGGCATTACATGATGCTCACGTTAAGAGATGGTTTGCAACAGGTGTTGCCGGACTTTCAGTAGTAGCAGATTCACTTTCAGCTATGAAATATGCTAAGGTTAAAGTAATCAGAGATGAAGACGGATTAGCAGTAGATTATGAAGTAGAAGGTGACTTCCCTAAATATGGTAACGATGATGACAGAGTAGATAGCCTTGCAGTTATGATTGTTGACAAATTCATGGGCTACTTAAGACAGCACTACACATATAGAGATAGTATCCCAACACAGTCAATTCTTACAATTACATCAAACGTAACATATGGTAAGAATACAGGTAACACACCTGATGGAAGAAAAGCTGGACAGCCATTCGCTCCAGGTGCTAACCCACTTCACGGAAGAGATACTCATGGTGCAGTTTCATCACTTGCATCTGTAGCTAAGATTCCATTTGAAAACGCTAGAGATGGTATCTCAGATACATTCACAATCATCCCAGATGCTCTTGGAAAAGATTGTGACGTATTCACAGGTGATCTTGACGCTGACGAACTTGGTCTTGATATCGACGATCTTATCAAGTTACAGCAGTAATAAAAAATAAAAGGAAATGATTCAGAATGACAACAGGAATAATTCATTCAACTGAAAGCTGTGGGACAGTAGATGGACCTGGCGTAAGATTTGTAGTGTTCTTCAAAGGGTGCCCAATGAGATGTGCATATTGCCATAATCCGGACACATGGACTATGGAGGGCGGTACAGAAATGACTGTTCAGGAGCTTCTTGACGAATACCAAAAGAAAGCACCATTTTATAAAACCGGAGGTATCACCGCTACAGGCGGTGAGCCAATGGTACAAATAGATTTTCTTACGGAACTGTTTGCCGCAGCGCATAAAAAAGGAATTCATACCTGTCTGGATACATCAGGTGTAACATTTAGACCTGATAATCCGGAAAATCTGAAAAAAGTAGATAAATTACTTGAAGTAACCGATTTGGTTATGCTGGATATAAAACACATTGATCCGGAAGAACACAAAAAGTTGTGCAAACAGCCAAATGATAATATTTTGGCATTTGCAAAATATCTTAATGATAAAAAGATTCCAATATGGATAAGACATGTTGTGGTTCCGCATATTACAATGAACAAAGAATATCTTTATAAGTTAGGTCTATTTATAGGAAAACTTGAGATGGTTAAGGCATTAGATATTTTACCATATCATGATATGGCTAAACCAAAGTATGCAGAGCTTGGGATTGATTATCCATTAAAGGATATAGAGCCAGCTACTAAAGAAATGGCTGTAGCGGCTAGAAAAATAGTGTTACAGGGATTTAGAGAATCCAGGATAAAATTATTAGAAGAGAAAAACAAATAGGAGGTAGAGAAAATGGCAGCAAGTGCAAAACAGATTGATAATTTAGTTTCATTAATAGATGGATATGCAGAGGAAGGCGGATATCATCTTAACGTTAACGTATTAGTTAGAGATACATTACTTGATGCTCAGCAGCATCCAGAAAAGTATCCACAGCTTACAATCCGTGTATCAGGATACGCTGTAAACTTCATCAAGTTAACAAAAGAACAGCAGGATGATGTTATTAGCAGAACATTCCACGGAAATCTCTAAGATTAAGTTGGATAGTTTACTAAATAACTATTAAATAAGAGACTGATTGTATTTAATGGTAATGAATTACCGTTATAAAACAATTGGTCTCTTTTAAATTATTAGATGCAGTGCATATAAAATTGTGCTATAGTGATATAAAGCGTCCAAAAGACGATAAAATTCGTGATATGATATCATGGAAATTTAATATAATCATAAGGATGAATGATATGAAGTTATTAGAGGAAAGAATCAGAAAAGATGGAATACTTAAAGAAGGCAATGTATTAAAAGTTGATAATTTTTTAAACCATCAGATGGACATTGAATTATTTAATGAAATGGGAAAAGAATGGAAGAAATTATTTGCAGACAAGAATATTAATAAGGTGTTAACAATTGAAGCTTCAGGAATAGGAATTGCTTGTATTGTAGCACAGTATTTTAATGTACCGGTCGTATTTGCTAAAAAAGCACAAAGTATTAATATTGATGGTGAAGTATATTCAACTAAAATAGAATCATTTACTCATAAGAAAGTTTACGATGTAATCGTTTCAAAGAAATATATAGGACCTGAAGATCATGTATTAATTATTGATGATTTCCTTGCTAATGGATGTGCACTTCAGGGATTAATTCAGCTTGTCGAAGACGCGGGTGCTACAGTTGAAGGAATTGGAATTGCTATTGAAAAAGGATTCCAGCAAGGTGGAAAAATAATAAGAAATAAAGGAATTAAATTAGAATCATTAGCTATTGTAGATGGAATGAATCCTGAAACCGGAGAAATAATATTCAGAAAACAGAAACAAAGTTATTAGCCGGAAGTAAAGACATTCTGGAAAACCAAAATAAGTGTGTTTCAGACTTTTGGTTTCGACGTTACTAAAAATATAATAAAAAGAGGCGATAGATATGCACAACATAGTTTCAAAATTATTAATTTACGGAAATATGCCGGAAGATTCAATATTAATGGAATTGAGTAATATAATAAGAGAATATAAGGGTGAGAATTACAAGAAGGATGAGATTATTACAAGAATATATCATCAGATAAAGAGAATTCTCGAAATTTCAACAGATTATGCGTTTGATAAGAATTTATGGCATAATTATCTTACATATTTACTTATTACAAATGAAAATCCATTTAGTTTGACTTGTGAAAAGGTAGGAGCAAGTGATGGAAGTGTAAATTATTTCGCAAAAAATGATTTTAAGCAGTTCAAAAAATTGTTTGATTATGATTTTGGACCTATGGAAGAAGAACTTGGAATTGATTGTTTTTCAAGAATTGAAAATTATAAGGCTATAGGTAAACCTGAATTAATGTACAATAAAAATGTAAGCGAAAAGGTTAGAGCGTTAAGTGAAAAATTGGAAAATACAAAAAATGAAGATGAATTTTTTACATGTGTTACTGATTTCTACAAAGATTATGGTGTAGGAATGTTTGGACTTAATAAGGCATTTAGAATTAGTGACAATGACGGCAAATTACAATTTCATGCTATTAATAATATGGAGCAGGTTGCATTGGATGACCTTGTAGGATATGAAATTCAGAAAAAGAAACTTGTGGATAATACAGAAGCATTTGTACAAGGAAGAAAGGCAAACAACTGTCTTTTATTTGGCGATAGTGGAACAGGAAAGTCAACAAGTATAAAGGCTATTGTTAATGAGTATTATGACAAGGGTCTTAGAATGATTGAAATTTATAAACATCAGTTTAAAGACCTTTCAAATGTAATAGCAAGTATTAAGAATAGAAATTATAAATTTATTATTTATATGGATGATTTGTCATTTGAAGAATTTGAAATTGAATATAAATTCCTTAAAGCTGTAATAGAAGGTGGCGTTGAAACAAAACCGGAAAATGTATTAATATATGCAACATCTAACAGACGTCATTTGATTAAGGAAACATGGAATGACAGAAGCGATGTCCAGGTGGATAACGGAATGCATAAATCAGATACAATGGAAGAAAAACTTTCTCTTGTAAACAGATTTGGTGTGACAATTAATTATTCTAAACCAAGTCAGAAGGAATTCTTTAACATTGCAGTAGAATTATGCAGAAGAGCTGGAGTTACAATGAGCGACGAAGAGATAAAGGCTGAAGCAAATAAGTGGGAATTAAGCCATGGTGGTATCTCAGGAAGAACAGCGCAACAGTTTGCAAACTATCTTGCAGGACAGCAGAAATAATAAGCAATAGTAGTAGGTAGTTTGGGAAAGTATGGTGATTTGATGAAAGTATATAAATTCGGAGATATTCCTGTCGGAGTAGAAACAAGAGGTATTTATTTTAATGATAATTGTATTAATTATTTAGCTGAAAAAGCAAAACCGGAATTTGTAATAAAGGCTACAGACAAGGATTTGGAATTCGAACAGATGCAGTCAGAAGATAATCAGACTTATCCTAAATCCTATTTGGAATTTATAGCTTTATATAGAAAGTTTTGCGAAAAAGCGATTGATTATGGGGTTATTCTAGTTCATGGAAGTGTGCTTGAAATTGATGGAAAGGCATATATGTTTTCAGCTCCAAGTGGAACAGGAAAATCAACTCATGCTAAATTATGGAGAGATTGCTTTGGAGACAGAGTGACTATGATAAATGATGACAAGCCGTTAATTAAATTTAGGGAAGATGGCATATATGCGTATGGTACGCCTTGGGATGGAAAGCATCATTTATCAACTAATATGAAAGCAAAACTTGCCGGGATTTGTTTCTTGCATCAGGCTAAGGAAAATCATATAGAAAAAGCAACAAAGGAGAATGCAGTTAAGCATCTTATGAACCAGGTGTATAGACCAAGAGATATTATGGCAATGAGTAATACATTAGAATATGTTGATAAAATTGTTAATGAGATTCCGATATACGAAATGGGATGTAATATTTCAAAGGAGGCAGCTATTGTTGCATATGATGCAATGAAGGATGGAACACTGTAGTATGGAAGATAAGAAAATAGAAGATATTATTAAAGAAAAAGGTTTCTATGTCGCGACAGTAGTTGGAGACAGTATGATGCCAATGTTACATAATAAAAAAGATTTGGTGAAAATTGTTCCGGCTGATTCTAATTTAAAAGAGAATGATATTCCGTTATATAAACGACCTACAGGAGAGTATGTTCTACATAGAATAATAGCTGTGAAAAGGAAATATTACATTATTTGTGGCGATAATAGAACTCATAAGGAAAAAGTTCCTTTTGATTGGATTGTGGGCGTTTTGGAAGAATTTGAAAGAAATGGCGCAACATACAAAACAGATAATGCAGAATATCTAAATTATGTGGATAAAATGCGGAAAACTTTTTGGAAGAGAAAGTTAAAAAACAATGTAATAAAAATTAAGAGAAAAATAAGAGGAAAATAATGAAAAAGAAAACTTTATTGATAGCAATGGTTTTGACAATGGTAATGTCTACATCAGTATTTGCAGCAGGAGGAGACAATTATGGAGAAGATATTTTTGGAACAACATCTTCCCAAGTAACGACAACTAAAGCGAGTGCTACAGAAAAGACAACTGATAAAGAAAATATAAAAAATAATGTTGAAATATGTGCTACACAAAATGGCACAGAAAATAAAAATATATTAAAAAAGGCTAAGATTGTAAGTATTAAGAGAGTTAATGGAAATAAAGCCAAAATAAAATTAAAGAAAATTGATAGTGCATCAGGTTACCAGCTATGTTATTCTACAAATAAAAAGTTTAAGAATAACAAAAAGGTGTCAGGCTCTAAATTGTCATACAAGTTAAAGTTAGTGAAAAAGGGAAAAAAATACTATGTAAAAGCAAGGGCATTTTCCTTAAGCAATAATAAAAAGGTGTATGGAAAATGGAGCAAAGTTAAAAAAATATAAAAAAAGTAAAAAAGTGCTTGCAAAGGTTACTGCTTTATGATAAAATTATTTCCGTTGCAAGAGCAATGGCCCATCGCCAAATGGTAAGGCACTGGACTCTGACTCCAGCATTTTCAAGGTTCGAATCCTTGTGGGCCAGTTAAAAACCACTTCATAATGAAGTGGTTTTTTTAGCTTTATGATTATGATACATGTTTATTATTTGCAACCAGCCGGATTGTATAAATAGAAGTTCTTTTTATTATTTAAATCATCTAAAACCATTCTGAGAGCTTCACCAAAACGTTGGAAATGAACAATTTCCCTAGCTCTTAAAAATCTTATTGGGTCAGCAACCTCATTATCCTTAACTAATGTCAAAATATTGTCATAAGTAGTTCTCGCTTTTTGTTCAGCAGCCATATCTTCAAATAAATCAGTGATTGGGTCGCCTTTTGATTGAAATTCACATGCATTAAATGGGATGCCTCCAGCAGCTTGTGGCCATACGCCTAAAGTGTGGTCAACGTAGTACTTTTCGAACCCTGCAGTGTCTACCTCGTTGCAAGGAAGATCCTTGGTAAGTTGATGAACAATGGTTCCAACTATTTCTAAATGTCCAAGTTCTTCAGTTGCGATATCGTTTAAAAGTCCTGCAACTTTAGGATTAGACATAGCATATTTTTGTGACATATAACGCATTGCAGCGCCTGCTTCGCCGTCAGGACCGCCATACTGCTATAACGTATAACGATGCCCTGAAACACCGATAAATAAAGGGATTGCGGGCAATTTGGTGTTAGTCGTTAATATAAAAATACATCAACAATGCCCCACCTTTTTTATCATATACAATTTTATCAACAACACTGGTCAAAGCGTCATGCTTTTGTCTGTCAGTTGAATTGTCTGATTTAATAATATCGTATGCGGAGCGTATTTTGTTCAAAAGAATGCTTTCATTTTCATCTTCAGGCTTCTTTGAGTACTGCTTCAGCATGGCGGTTAATTGTTCACGTTCCCTTTGTAATATTTCTTTGTTGGCCTTATATTCTTCAAGTGTATCAATTCCATCTCTATATGCTTCTTTAATACGTTCTTCCTTCATGCTTATTCTGCTTAATTTATTTTCAATTAATTCACTTTCTGATTTTTCTTCCTGATTTGTAGAATGTACAACATATTCTACAGTGCCACTATCAAGAACCTTCTGCAAGGCTTCCAAAATGGCAGGTTTAAGAGCATTTTCATTTGTAAGGTGCGATTCGTTGCAGGAAGCGTGATTGTATGCTGTACATTGAAAATATGTATTGCCTGATTTGCTTTTGCCAGCTCTTACAATTCGACCACCGCAAGCAGAACACACAAGAAGTCCTGATAACCAATGTTTGTATGTTGATGCCGGTCTTACTTTTTTACCGGGTCTTTTTGTTGCTTTATCTCTATCCTGTGCTGCAGTAAACAATTCATTAGATATAAATGTATCATGTCCACCATCAGTAACAATCCATTCAGATTTATCTTTGACGTTTCGTGTAGCGTGTTCTAATCTGTTCCATATTATTTTACCATTGTAAAATTCATTTCTAATAATGTAAGCTACTGTTCTGTTCTGGAACTTTCCGTTTCTTTTAGTTCTATATCCAAGAGTATTTAATTTGACGGCAATATCAAAAAATGACATCTTATCATCTACATACCATGTAAATATCTTTTTTACTATCTCTGCTTGCTCAGGTACAATTACAGGTATTCCATCCTGCATTTTATATCCGAGTGGTGGAGCAGCGTTATAACCACCTCTGGATGCTCTTTCAGTCATTCCACGCATTACCTCACCTGAAAGGTTGATAGAATAGTATTCGTCCATCCATTCAAATATACGCTGTACTAATTCACCGATAAATCCATCAGGGATAGGTTCTGATACCGAAACAACGTCAACGTCAGCTTTTTTGAGTAGATTCTTATAAACTATAGCTTCTTCCTGATTACGCGCAAAACGGCTGAATTTCCACACAAGAATTACATCTATTGGATGTTCATCACTTTTTGCCATTGCTATGAGTTCCTGAAAAGCAGGTCTGTTAGTTGCTTTTCTGCCTGAAATGCCATCATCCTGAAAAATAAACTGTTTTGGAATTATTATGTTGTTTTTCTTTGCGTATTCAAGACCAAGACGTATCTGTGCATCAGGAGAATACTCTACCTGATCATCTGTTGATACTCTGACGTATAATGCACCTGTTTTCATTTCTATCACTCCTTTGTTTATTTTATGAAAAATGAGTATAAAAATAACACCCAACCGAAGAACAACAGTTCTGATTGACCGGGTGCTCCAAAGAATGATAAAATACAACTTGCCTAGGGATGATTTAATCATTCTGTGGAGCTGGTCCTTAGTGGCTGGCTCTTTTTTAGTATATTGACAAAAATTGCTAATTGAGGTGTATGTTTGCTGATGTTCCCGACATTAATGTCGGGAACATGTATTTTTTCAATTTCATAAATAAAGTTTTTTTGAAACTTTTTATTAAATGTGTCTGTCTATTTAACCCCCTCGAATTCGAGGGGATTGACTAAAACCTCTGATTTGATATAATATACTTAACAAGAGAACCGAAAGCTAGATTGAGCCTAGCTTCTGGTTGTGATAGTAAGTTAAAAAGTAACGTCTACCTTTACCAGAGAGAGGACGTTACTTTTTTGCATTAATGATAGCTAATACAAGAGTTATAACAGTGCAAAGCATAATTACAAACGTGAATAAATCAGAATATGTAACCATTGGCATCAGCTCCTTTCGTAAAATCCAGAAGCCAGCCAACCGCCCCTTCAGTTCTCCGGGTAAGTATATTATATTTTCAAAGTGCAATTAAAACTTTCCACGTAGCTCTACAACCTTGCCTATGATTTTAACAGGCTTTTCCTGAATTTCCTTATTTGAAAAATACATAGGGTCATAATTTGGGTTGTTGGATATAAGAACAATACCATCGTTATATTTTTTTAATCGTTTGCATGTAGCTTCATCACCGTTAACAGTTGCAATAACTATATCACCATCTTCTGCATCAGATTGCTGACGAACGATAACAATATCGTTTTCACACATTCTAGGCTCCATAGAATTACCTTTTAGCTTTAGACCGAAGAATGTACCGCTTGATGCAAGTTCTTCTGTTATTTCCTCTGTGTCAATAATATCTTCTATAGCTTCTATTGGAATACCGGCAGCAACACGACCAAGTACCGGAATGCGAATGCCAGTAGATTTCTTTGAAGAGGTGTTGTCTTCAATCAAGTCGGATTTTTCTATTCCAAAATAGTTTGCCATTAATTCAATTTTATCTATACGAGGATATACATTACCTTTAACCCAATCAGTAAATGTAGTGTATTTAACACCGAGAGCTTCACACATCTCAGTTCTAGATTTATGATGCAAATTCATATAATATTGAATGTTTTTTGCCATTACTTTTTTATTTCCAAGATTGCTCATAATTAGCCACCTCCTTGTAAAATAATTATATGAAAAAAACGTAAAAAAATCAACATAAAACGAAAATATTACGAAAAAAACGTTGACATTACGATAAAACCGTAGTAAAGTGTAAGAGTAACAAGGAGATAGCAGGAAGGAGTAAGAAATGGAAAAAACAGAAATGACAGATAAACAATTCAATACCTATTTAGAAATGCTGTTACATATCCTCGAAAATGAGGAAAAAGAAAAAGCGATTGAATTAATCAAATCGCTCCTAAAGAAATAACTTAAATTTACAAACTAACAATCACACCACAAGGGCGACACTCTTAACATTCCTGCTAAGTCGCCCAAGTGATATATAAATTATAGCAGGAACATAAATATTTGTAAAGGAAGGAGTGAGAATAAATTGGGAACGATAAATGGAAGTTATTCTTTAAAAAATATTAGAGAACTACGTAGAATGACACAAGCAGAAGCTGCAATGAAGCTAGGAATATCCGTTGATACGCTGGGTAATTATGAAAGAGGTAAATCGTATCCGGATATTCCTATGTTGAGAAAAATTGAAGCTTTATATGAGGTTAGTTATAGTCAAATTATTTTTTTACCTTTAGATTACGATAAAATCGTAAATATGCAATAAAGAGTGACAAAATCGAAGATAAGCAAATTATTTAATTTAAAGGTCGAAAAAGGTTGACAAACCTCGTGCTTACAGCACAAGGGAAACCTCGAATTAAGTCGTATCATTTTAATATCAAAACGAAAGGAGAACAAAATGATACAGACGACAATAAGAATACCAGTGGAGTTACACAGGAAGTTAAAGGAGCTGGCAAAGAAGAAAGGGTTAACAGTCAATGCATTGATTGTGCAGGCACTGTGGAAATTATAGGAGAGATTAGATGAAGCAAGGCAACAGACAACCATAGTGAAGCATAGGATAAAACATAGCAGATAGGAGTGATGCAAAGATGAAAGTATTAATTTTTGTTAATTATCAGGGAAATCAATATGAATGGGATAATTTGACAGAACAGGAGAAAAAGAAAATGGCTGAGAAGCTGAACCAGCAGACGGCTGACCAGTTAGGTTATGAAAAGGAGATTATAAAAAATTGATAGACGTACAAGAAAAAAGAATGCCTGCGGAAGTGGAAGTCCCGACAAGCATTCGCAAAATAATATTACAGTTTCATTTTATACCAATTAACGAAAATAGTCAAAAGGCTAAAAAGTTCAAATTAGAAGATATTGCATGGGACCTACATTTGGTTAAGGATGTTGTGATTGCAGTTCTTATTGGAATAATAGTGGGTCACATGAATGGAATAGAAACAATAGCAGCAGTCTTTACAGGTATGTTGATGTTAATTGCACTTGTGCATATTGATTGTGAGATACATATGACGGTTGGGAGGAAAAGATAATGAAATATATAGTTGAAATAAAAGTTGAATACAATAAAGCTTTATTTAAATTTGATACAGCAAAAGAAGCAGGATCATTTATTGCTCTTTTAGCAACAAATAATATAAAGGGTGAAGATGAAGTTACATTTTCCATGAAGGCAGTTCAGGAGGTAGAAGAATAATGGCAAAAGAAAAAATAAAAGAATTGCTTTTCAGTACAGAAAGAAAAGGAGTAGACAAGCTTCTAGAGCAGATGGACGAAATAGGATTTTTTGATGCTCCTGCATCTACTAAATTTCATGGAGCTAAAGATGGAATGTTGGCAGAACATAGCTTGAATGTATATGAATATGCACATAAATTAGCAAAGTCATGGTTAAGTAGTGAAGAATATAAAGCAATGGCAGACAGTATTACTCTATGTGCAATATTGCACGATTTGGGTAAAGCTGGAGATTATGGAAAGAAGAACTACATAGAAAACACATTAAAGAATGGCAAAAGAAGCGAAAAGATACCATTTGTTAGAAATAGTGAATTAAGTTATGTGGACCATGAGATTAGAAGCATTAAGATATGCAGCAAATACATTGAACTAACAGAGGAAGAGGAATTTGCGATTTTATATCACAATGGAATGTATGGAAATCTTAAGTATGCTTTGCAAGGAAAAGAAACACCACTTCAAATGATTATACATTTTGCAGATATGTGGGCAAGCAGAGTTATAGAAAAGGAGAATCCAAATGATGAAATTTAGAAAATTAAGAGCGGATGAAGTTGACTGCAGAATATCAACAATATCAGATAAAGGATTAAGCCTTTTATTATACAAAGATGCAAGATGTGACATGAATATCCTTGATGAAACAGTAGGACCGATGAATTGGCAGAGAAGCCATTCAAGAGATAATGCCAACTGCACTGTATCAATTTATGATACGGAAAAACAGATATGGGTATCAAAAGAAGATACTGGAACAGAAAGTTATACCGAAAAAGAAAAAGGTTTGGCATCTGACAGTTTTAAGCGTGCATGTTTTAATTGGGGAATTGGTAGAGAATTGTATACAGCTCCATTCATCTGGATTGGAGCAGATAAATGTAAATTAGTTAATAGGAATGGAAAATTTACATGTTATGACAAGTTTAAGGTTGAATACATAGAATATGACGATGCAGGTAATATTTCTTTCCTATGTATTGCTAACGTTTCAGAGAAGAAAAGAGTATTTACTTATGGAAAATCAAAGGAAGCGAAGTAAATGGAATGTACAGGGAAGTTAACTAATATTAGCAGAGATTGGCAGTCTAATAAGTTAAATATCACATTATCAATTAATGAAAATATTAATAGTGAGATAGAAAAGATAAAAGATGTCGAAAAATTGTCAATTAAAGTTAATAAGTACAGAAAAAAGAGAAGCCTAGATGCAAATGCTTATATGTGGGTTCTATTATCAAAGATTGCTGACGTTATAAACAGTGACAAAGATGATGTGTATATAGAGATGCTATCTAGATACGGAGTATTTACCCATATTATTGTCAAAAAAGAAGTAGTTGAAAAGATTAAGACAGAATGGCGGGCAGTTAGAGAATTAGGCGAAATAAACGTTAATGGTTCATCAGGAATACAACTTCAATGCTACTTTGGTTCTTCAACATATGACAGTAAAGAAATGGCTACACTCATAGACGGAGTAGTAAGAGAAGCAAAAGAATTGGGAATTGAAACTTTACCTCCTGACGAACTTTTGAGAATGAAGCAGGAGTGGGACATTGGAAACAGTAATTCAAAGTAATAAAGAATGCTATGTATGTGGACAAACTACTAATTTGCATAGCCATCATGTATTTTTTGGTTCAGCAAATAGAAAATTGTCTGAAAAGTATGGAATGAAAGTGTGGTTATGTGGAGCACATCATAATCAATCTAATGCAGGAGTTCATTTTAACAGACAACTTGATTTGAGATTGAAAATGGACGCACAGAGAGTATTTGAAAAGCAACATAGCAGAGAAGAATTTATGCAGATATTCGGAAGAAATTATTTATAGGAGAGTGATAAGAATGGATATAGTGGATTACATTCCATTTGGAAGGGAGAATGCAGTAACCAGAACGCAGTTAAGGATTATGACAGGTCTGAATGATAGAAAAATAAGAGACAAGATATCAGAAGCAAGAAGAGATACAGTTATTCTTAACATGCAGGATGGCAAAGGTTATTTCAGACCACTTCCGGAAGAAAGACATCTTGTTGAAGCTTATGATAAACAGGAAACAGCAAGATTAAAAAGTATTGGTTGGAGCCTAAAGGCTACAAGGCAGATGCTTAAGAATTGGTAACTATTAATTGATATGCCAACATACATATCTGATAACAAATATATATCACGAAATTAATTAACTATGTTTATGTAATTAGCCTGCTACATAAGGTGGCAGGCAGAAAGGAGACAAGGTGGTTAATTCAAAACAAAAAGGAGCACGTTTTGAAAGACAACTTGCAGGACACATCAGAGATTACGGATATAAAGCAAGACGAGGGCAACAGTATTGTGGAGCAAATGGAGATGCGGATGTTGTCGGACTTCCGGGAATACATATTGAGGCAAAACATTGTGAAAAGATGAAACTGTATGACTGGATGGCTCAAGCAAAATCAGATGCAAACAAAAACGAATTGCCAGCAGTTTTTCATAAGAAGAATAATGCTGAAATTCTTGTCACAATGACATTTGATGATTGGATGCAGATATACAGAGAGTATGAAGCAGGAAGACAAGGAGACGATTAAATGACATGGCAAAAGTGGGAATAGAGAGTTTCCTATTAGATTGCCACACTAACGATAATATGGCTGAAATTGAAGCAGCTTATGGCATAAAAGGATTTGCTGTAATAGTCAAACTCTGGCAGAAGATATATTCAGATAAGGGGTATTACTGTGAATGGATAGAAAGAAGCCCACTTCTGTTTTTGTCGCAATGGTTCGGTGGGAACAGCGGTGTGGATTTAAATTTAATAAACCAGGTAGTGAATCATGCTATTAAGATAGGTATTTTTAACGAGAGTATGTTCAATGAATATGCCATTTTAACATCGGAGAGAATACAAAGACAGTATTTTGATGTTGTTAAAAGAAGAACAGAAATTGAAGTTATAGATGAGTACCTTTTAGTTAGTGTTGCCAATTTTAAGGGAAATGTAAACATAATTGAAAAAAATGTATGCAGAAATGAAAAAAATGTATGCAGAAATTCAACAAGTAAAGTAAAGGAAAGTAAAGTAAAGGAAAGTAAAGTAAATACATATTTCGATTCAGAAAAAGTGAATGATGCATTTGCAGCATATCTCGCCATGAGAGAAAGGTCAGCACCAGTACCGGGAAGCAAGATTGTTAATCTCATTGAGCAGCTTAATACTTTTAAAGATAAAGGCTGTAGTGATGATGAACTTGTAGAGATTGTTAAAGAAGCAACATCAAAAGGTTGGATGAATTTTTATAAGTCGGACAAAAAGAAGCCGGAGCAGAGCAAAGCAAACTTTACTGAACGAAATTATAGCAAAGATGATATGGAATCACTTGAACGTAAATTGTTAATGAGGAGATAGATATGGATATAAACAAAATGACAAAAGAACAGATTGAATACAGAATCAGACAGATAGACGGAAGGGAGATGTTTCTAATCTGTGCTGATTATATGACAGATGAACAGAGAGAAGAAGTAAGGGCAATTACACTTGAAAGAGAGCAGTTACAGAAGAGATTGGAAGAGTTAAATGGATGTAAGAGTTAATGAACCTGCAAACTATTGGCATTTAATTAATTTACCGGGAAATAACCAATATGAAATCAGCATAGATGGAAAAGTAAGAAAAACATTCAAGAACGGTAAGAAAAAAATGTTAACACCATTTAGGAGAAAGAACAAAAGAAATTTATTTGTGAAAAGCACTATTGATGGAAAAGCAAAGGACTACACAGTTTTCAAATTATTGGTTAATACATTTGTCAATGAAATTCCGAAAGGAAAAGTACCATACCATAAAGACCTAAGTATTTGGAACAATCATAGAGACAACATAGGATTCATAACAAGAGAGGAATTAGGGAAACTTACTGCGAGAATGTCAGGTAAAAGAAAACCAGTAATAAAGATAGATGAAGCAGGAAGAATTGTAGAAACATATGTAAGTGTAAGAGAAGCAGGCATCAGGAACAATATGTCGTATCAGACAATAGCAGACAGATGCCATAACAGAATAAAGAAACCATTTGCATTAGATGGATATAACTATCAGTTTGAAGAATAAAAAATAATCGAAAGGAGCGGAACTCTGGCCAGAGTAATGATATATCGGTTCCTGGAGAGAAATGGAATATTTAGAATTTTTAAAAAGCAAAATTGACATAGCAAAAGACAGTGGATTTGAAGTAAAAAGAGAAGATATAAATCCAATATTAAAACCACACCAGAAAGATGCCGTAATGTGGGCAATACGAGGCGGAAGAAGAGCTTTGTTTGAATCATTTGGACTGGGAAAAACAGTTCAGGAAATAGAATTTTGTCACCAGATAATAAAGCATAAAGGCGGAAAAGCATTAATTGTATTACCGCTTGGAGTTAAGCAGGAATTTACACATGATGCAGTAGAGGTATTAGGTTATAAAAAGCCTGAATATGTACGAAACATGGAAGAGGTTAAAAATGCCAAAAGTGACATTATGATAACCAACTATGAAAGAGTAAGAGATGGAAATATTGAACCTAAATATTTTAAGGCAACATCCTTAGATGAAGCATCAGTTCTCAGAAGTTTTGGAAGCAAGACATATCAGGAGTTTCTGGAAAAGTTTAAAGGAGTTGAATATAAACTTGTTGCAACAGCTACACCATCACCGAACAAATATAAGGAACTTATTCATTACGCAGGATATTTGGAAGTAATGGACACAGGTCAGGCATTAACGAGATTTTTCCAAAGAGACAGTACAAAGGCAAATAATCTGACTTTATATCCTAATCAGGAAGATGAATTCTGGTTGTGGGTAAGCAGCTGGGCATTATTCTGTACAAAGCCTTCAGATTTGAATAGTGAATATTCAGATGAAGGATATGAATTGCCACCATTGCAGGTAAACTGGCATGAATTACCGATAAACTACGGAGATACGGCTGATAAGAATGGACAGATGCAGTTATTTACAGAAGCGACAGCAGGGTTAAAAGAAGCAGCAGCCGTTAAAAGAGAAAGCATATCTGCAAGAATAGAAAAGATGAAGGAAATCGTAGATGCAAGTCCAAATGATAATTTTATACTGTGGCATGATTTGGAAAGTGAAAGACACGCAATAAAGAAAGCGTTACCGGAAACAGTTGATATATATGGCTCACAGAATTATGAAATCAGGGAAAAAAGAGTTATAGATTTTTCGGAAGGAAGGACAAGATTGTTTGCAACAAAGAAAGAATTATCAGGTTCAGGTTGTAACTTCCAAAAACATTGTCACAGAGAAATTTTTGTAGGCATAGATTATGAATTTAATGATTTTATTCAGGCAATACACAGATGTTACAGATTCCTTCAAAAAGAGCAGGTAATAATTGACATAATTTACATGGAGAATGAAAAGAGTATTAAAGAGGTTCTGGAAGAAAAGTGGAAAAATCATAATCATATGGTGTCAAAAATGATTGAAATAGTAAAGAAATATGGTCTGAATCAGAACAATAAGGCACAGGGACTTAATAGAAAGATAGGAGTGAAAGCAGTGAAGGTAGAAGGAAAGTATTATACAGCAGTTCATAATGATTGTGTTGAGGAAGTAAGAACCATGAATGATAATTCGGTAGATTTAATTCATACATCAATTCCATTTGGAAACCATTATGAATATTCGGCAAATTATAACGATTTCGGACACAATCAAAATACGAAAAGATTCTTTGAGCAGATGGATTTTTTGACACCCGAATTATTGAGAATATTAAAACCGGGAAGGGTTGCGGCTATTCATGTAAAGGACAGAGTACTGTTTGGTAATGCGACAGGTACGGGAATGCCAACAATTGAACCTTTCCATGCTGACTGTATAGCTCATTACATAAAACATGGATTTCAGTACTTTGGAATGATAACGGTTGTGACGGATGTTGTAAGGGAAAATAATCAGACATACAGATTAGGTTGGAGTGAACAGTGTAAAGACGGCTCAAAAATGGGAGTGGGATGCCCGGAATATATATTGCTGTTTAGAAAGCTGCCAACAGACAAATCAACAGCTTATGCAGATGAACCGGTTAAAAAGACAAAAGAAGAATATACGAGGGCACAATGGCAGATAGATGCACACGGATACTGGAGAAGTTCAGGAGACAGACTTGTAACAAAGAAAGAATTATTGGAAGCAGACATTAAGAATTTACAGAAGGTATATCGCAAATATTCAAGAGAAAATATTTACAGCTATGAAGAACATGTAAAACTTGCAGAACAGCTTGATAAAGAAGGAAGACTTCCGGCTATATTTATGGTAGTAGCTCCCGGTTCATGGAACAACCTTGAAGTGTGGGATGATATAAACAGAATGAAAACACTCAATACACAGCAGTCGAGAAGGAGAAAGCAAATGCATGTGTGTCCTTTACAGATAGACATCGTTGAAAGGATTATAAACAGATATTCAAATAAAGGGGATTTGGTTCTGGATCCATTTGGCGGACTTATGACAGTTCCAATGACTGCGGTAAAAATGAAAAGAAGAGGATACGGAATAGAATTAAATGAAGATTATTTTAGGGATGGCGTCGGATATTTGCAACAGGCTGAAGAGGAAAGAGAGACACCTACATTATTTGATTACTTAGGAATAGATGGAGGTGAACAATAGTGACAATAAAAGAATTGGTGGAATTAAATTTCTGCATTGCTGAAATAGAAGTTGAGGTTAGGTCAAACGGCAGACTTAAAGCCAAATATTACATAGGAGATGGAGCATGGAGAGATGCGAAACTGCGCGAACATGAAGCACATCAGGATTATAAAGTTGAGTTTATAGCAGAAAAGATAAACAGATTTGAAAATGACCATGTATACCACGATGTTATATTAAAGAACATTCCAAAGAAAATATTAAAAATGGAAGTATATGCATGGCAGATGACCAGAAAACATTGGCATCCGACTAATTCAGATTCATTTGAAGCTATAGAGATTACAGTAGAAGTACCGGAAAACTACGAATTACCGCCAATGCAGGAAAAGAATGAACTTGAAGGGCAGATGGATATAAATGATGTGTTTGATAGTGAAGGGAGACTTAAATGGCAAGAATAGATAAAGAAGAGCAGGCAAGGCGTGAAGGAATGGCTTATGCCTTTAAGATTGCTAAAGAAAGAGGAATTGATGGACTGGAAAAGGAATTACGATTAAGAAACATTACAAAACTTCCAGTTGCTATTAAAGAAAAAGATGTTGAAGAATGGTGTGATGGAATGAAAAATCAGACAGTAGACAGTGTGGGAATCCTGGCAATGGTATCTTTAAGGGACGGATTTGGATTTGGTAAAAAAAGACTGTTAGAGTTTAGAGAAATATTCAACAATAAAACAGAATGTATTATGAATCCTGATTGGAGCTGCTGGGATGATCAGATAGCAATTTTAAAAGAAGAATGTGGTATTGATACATTCATAAGGCAGAATGAATAAATGTTAAGAAATGTTAAGAAGTAAAATGTACATTGAAAACTAAATATTGGCTGATAAATTTCAAAAAACTTAATTTGTTTGGTAAAAGTATTGACATATACGTACACGTATGATACAATAAATATATCAAATGAAGGAGGTAAAACCAATGGGCAAGAGAAAAGACAAAAAGAGCCTTAAGATATGGGATTTGGTAATCAAGTCGTTAATAGCAATAGCAGCATTGATTACATCAATCGCCGAACTCATAAAGGCTCTTACATAGGAGAAAGGGAGAGAAATCTCCCAATCTCTTACAAGTATATTAGCACATTGGGAAAGAAAATAAAATGAAGAAGTTTAACTTTTCTACAGCATTTTTGATGTTTACCATCATATTAGCTTTAGCAACGGAATGGTCTATAGTAGGATGCGTATTTGTAATATGTGCATCGTTATATATGCTAATTGAGACGATACCGCAATTATGGAGGATTATAAATGGACGAAAAGAAAACTAGACCACAGGACAAATGGGATATGAAAGCAGGAGTGTCAGCAAAGACATACAAAGTCAATACAGCTGTTGCAGAAGAATTTAAAAAGGTATGCAAGGAATTGCATTTATCTCAGGGTCCTGAATTGACAAAGTTAATGCAACAATTTATTGAAGAAAATAGGTAAAGGAGAACAATAAGATGCCTAAGGGAGAGCCAAATAGTCAGACGATTGCATCCCAGAAGTGGAATGCCAAAGCTGGGTATGTTGCAAAGACATACAAGTTAAAAAAGGACGTGGCAGATGCATTTGCAGAAACATGCGACAAGCTAGGAGTAAGTAAAGCAAGCCAGCTTACAAAGATGATGACGGAATTTATTGAACAGAATAAGTAAAAAAGAAAACTATCAGCCATTATTTGGTTGGTAGTTTTTTTATGCGAAATGTTAAGAAATGTTAAGGAGTGAGAGAAATGTTAAATATCGAAAAGTATAAAGAAGAATTGGAGAATATTGGAGTGCTTAACCCTGATAAACTGGCAGTTATAGATGGAAAGCCATGTATGTGTCAGGAAACTGAGTGTAATATGTGCGAGTTGCGTAGCGTAGAAAGCTGTTGCGTTGATAGAACAGATAATTGGCTATTTTCAGAATACAAAGAGCCAGAAGTTGATTGGAGCAAGGTTAAGGTTGATACTCCGATTTTGGTTAGAGATGATGAAGGTGGAAAATGGATTAAAAGATATTTTGCTAGATTTGAATACGGAGAATTCTATGCGTGGTTAAGTGGCGCTACATCTTGGACAGCTAATGGTAATATGAATTTTTGGAAATATGCAAAGTTAGCAGAAAGTGAGGAATAGATTATGAGCAGAGAAATAGAGCAGATTTTAAAAAATCAAGTAGTGATAATGGGAATGTTGCAAGACTTACAAGACGAACTTGAACCAATACAGAACATAGAAGACACACATCAGTTGTTAGTTGATAATAACAATGGCTGGATTCCATGCAGTGAGAAATTGCCAGAACCATATGAGGAGGAGCAGTAGATGACAGGAAAAGATATAAAGGAATGTGAAAACATAGCAGAAAGATATGCGGATTGTGACGAATTTGTTTGTTCGAAATGTGGCATTCATTTGATGGAATGGGTGGAAGTAAGAATTGATGAAGATAATGATGAAACACATTGCGAGTATGAATTTAAATATTGCCCAAATTGTGGGGCAAAAATAAAGGTGGTGTAATGAATGATTAAATTAATAATTGTAGCAGTTACAGTAATTGTGGTATCTGGAATATATTCACTATGCGTTATGAGTTCCAGGGACGACAGACGCAGGGAACGTGACGCAAGAAAATGGGATGATTAGGTAGAACATGTACATTGGCAATTGAATAGAGATAGTTGGTTTGATATAATTTTTCTATCACAACAGAGAAGGGAGAAATAAAATGATAGGAAAGAGTTTTTCAGGAATAGACGAATGTTATGTTTGTGGAAAAATTTTAAAATGGACTAAAGTAGCTGATACGGGAAGAGGAAGTATTGTTGTATACGAAGTTCCCGATGTGAGAGCTAATGCTTTTGCTATTGGAAAAAATGATGATGGCAGTATAAAATTCGAGGTAGAATGTACTTGCCCGAATTGTAGAACTATAAATCGTTTTATAAAGTCTATAAGTATTTAGAGGATATAGAGATTTTTAAAGACCAACTACCAATATTCGGTGGTTGGTTTTTTATTTGCATAAAACAGAAAGGATGGATAACGTGGCAGAAACAAACAAAGCTAAAGAGTATTTGCTCCAGGTAAGCAGAGCAGAACATAGAATAAAGAGACTACAAGAAGAAATACAGACATTGCAGGAGCTGGTAACAAGTACAAGTGCAATCAGCCAGGGCGAAAGGGTCATATCTTCTACATCGCAGGACAAGATGGCAGATACAATTTGCACAATCGAGGAAAGAATAGAAGAGTGGAATACAGAGGTTCGTAAATTAGTTGAGATTAGAGCAGAGATTATGACAACAATTTCAAAGTTAAAAAATACAGACCATAGGGAAATATTATATAAAAGGTATTGCCAGTCTAAGACATGGGAAGTGATAGCATGTGAATTAGATTACAGTTACAGATGGATTTTGAAATTACATGGAAGAGCATTATTAGAAATTGAAAAATTTTTAAAGTGTTCATAGAAGTTCACATTGAACATATGATATTGTTATAATATGATAAATACCCAAAGGGAACTAAAGTTCCTCCTCCGAAATTAAGTATTTATAGAGTCATCGAAGAATGAAAGAGCATCCTTATTAGGGTGCTTTTTCAAATTGAAAAGAGAAACAAAAAATAAAAGGTATAAAGCTATATGAAAGCTAATGAAAAAATGGATATAACAAATAAAAAAATAAACGATATAAAACCATATAAGAACAATGCAAAAAAGCATCCGAAGGAGCAAATAGAACAGATAAAACAAAGTATTGAAAAGTTTGGATTTAATGACCCCATTGCAATAGACGAGAATAATATGGTAATCGAAGGTCATGGCAGGTTAATGGCAGCTAAAGAATTAGAAATGACAGAATTACCATGTATTATATTAACCAACCTTACAGAGCAGCAGAAAAAAGCATATATATTAGTTCATAATAAATTGACAATGAATAGCGATTTTGATTTTGAAATATTAGACCGGGAATTGAAAGATATATTTGAGTTTGATATGGAAGAATTTGGGTTTGATGTTCTGGAAATGGAAGAATTAGACGATATTGCCGACGGTTATTATGGCGATGAGCGAGAACGTACATATAATTTGGATGAATATGATGAATTAAGAAGTGCGGGTTTTTATCAAATGCCAATCATAAAAGCACAAAATGCTGAACCGGAAAATTTAATTTCATTCAATTATGTTTTGAGTACTAAGAAAACAAAATGCGGAGTACATTTTTATATTGATGATTATCAGTTTGAAAGAATTTGGAACAGTCCACAGGAATACATTGAAAAATTAAGAAACTTTGAATGTGTATTTACCCCTGACTTTAGCTTGTATATGGATATGCCGATGGCTATGAAGATTTGGAATGTTTATCGCTCTAAATTAATAGGGCAGATGATGCAGGACGTAGGAATCACGGTAATACCAACGCTTCAATGGGCAGATAAAGAAACATTTGCCTTTTGCTTTGATGGAATAGAGCAGGGTGGAACTGTTTCGGTGTCAACCATAGGAGTTAAAAAAGACAAAGAAGCAAAGCAGATATGGTATGATGGAATGGATGAAGCAATAAAGAAAATAAAGCCTAGTAAGATACTTGTATATGGAGGAGATATAGGCTATAATTTTCCTAAGGACATAAAAATTAAGTATTATGATAATAATGCGTTTAAGAGATAGAAGGTGAAATAAATGTTAAAGGACACATTTTTGCATAGAATGAAAGGAATATCAATAGATATTGGAGATTATACATTATATTCTAAACCCTGTAGAATTGTTAATATAGATACAAACGATGAAGTTAAATTTAAAGATATGGAAGATGCATATGAACATGGAATGATAGGTAGTGTATCACTAAAAGAATTTGTTGAAAAAGCAGATGATTCCATCTTCGTAGTTACAAATGATGATTCGGGAATAAGATTTGAAAATATGCACTAATATTATGAAAATAAGAGATAGAAAGAGAGGACAAAAAAGATGGCAAAAAGTAAAGTATACGTAGAACCAGAGGAATATTTTCCAAAGGCTATAAGAAAAGAATTTGGATTAGGTGAATATGCAAAACCTAAGCCAAAAGAAGCGGGGGCAAAGAAGAAAAAAAACAAAATAAAAGATAAAAGCAAGGTGTAAAAAACATCTTGCTTTTTTTATGCGTAAATTAGAAAGGAAATAAAGCAGTGGGTGGACGTGGAGCAAGTAGCGGACTAACAAAGAAATCTTCAAAAAGTAATACAGACATGATGAGTGAGTTCAGAAATGCTGGAACAATTGTAGTTGATAAAGAAGTCAAGAACTTAAATAGTGTACTTGTTGACAAAACATTAAAAGGGGTTCGTGACACTTTGAATGAATTTGGATTACCTTTGTCAGTAGTGACAGGTATAGGATTATCATTGTCTAATGACGCTGAGGCAAGTGCTAATGGTATGGGACAGTTGGGTTTTTCATCAAAGTATTACAGTTCGTCAAATAATGAATTCGCACCTAATGATTATACTGCTGATTATACAGCATATGGAACAGGAACTCATGAGGCAGGTCATTTAATATCAAACTATCTTATGAGAAAAAGTAACAGCTCACTTACTAAATTTCAGCAGGCAAAGCTAAGAACATCTGGAAAGTGGGATAGAAATATTTTAAAGCAAGCGAAAAAGATAAATGGTGGGAAATTATCGGCAATATCAAAGTATGGTAGTAATACTAAAGGTAAAGCAGCAGGAGAAGTTGTGGCTGAGGCTGTTTCTGAATATATGAAAAAGGGAAAATCTGCTAGTTCAACTAGTAAGGCTATAGTTCAAGCATTGAAATCATATGTATAGTAAGAGGTTGTATTATGGGAGGAAGAGGAGCAAGTAGCGGTATAAGTGTTAAAGGAAAGAAGTATGGTTCTCAATACAGAACATTACTCACAGTTGGGAATGTCAAGTTTATAAAAAAGAACGATAGACAATCAGAGCCATTGATGGAGACCATGACAAAAGGAAGAGTGTATGCAACTGTTGGAAAAGATGGACCAACAGATATTACATATTTCGATAGTGATGGAAAAAGAAGTAAAACAATACATTTAGATCATTCTCATAAAGGATTAAAGCCACATACTCATCATGGATATTTTCATAATGAGAAAGATTCAGATAAAGGTGCAGCACGATTGACTAGTAAAGAGAAAGCGTTAGTTGAAATGATTAATAAAGCATGGTATGATAATTTGAGTAATAGAAGATAGTTTAGGCTGGCAGAACGTGTTGATGTATGGCAGTAGCCACTGACGAGGCATCGGTTCAATTCCGGTTGACTATTACTATAAAGGTAGCATTGTCATTATAGCAAAGCTACCTTTTAATGTTTTATAATGATTAAATAAAGAGAAATGATTGATAGGATTAATTATAAAAGACAATTGACAAAGTCCTGAAAAAATGGGATTATCATCAACAAGGGAAGTAGTTTACGAGTGAGAACAATGGGTGTAACCAAACAATGCACCAGTGCAACAAGATAAGCCACTAGGTTGTGAGTACACAGGTGAGGTTGTGACAGAGGAGGCGGTTGAAATCCGTTCGCCCTTAATTGGAGTTTTGCTATAATGGCAAGGCTCCATTTTTTATACTTTTTATTAGATGAAAGGCAGGTGAGAGTAAATGGGAAAAAGTTTCAAGGATATGACAACAAAAGAATTGCAGGAAGCTGGAAGAAAAGGTGGAATAAAATCCGGTGAAACAAAGAGAAATAAAAAAGCAATGAAAGAAACACTAGAACTACTTCTCAGTATGCCACTAAAAAATAGAAAATTAATTGAGCCTGAACAAATAAAAAGTTTTGCAGATTTAAATGGCAAGAATATAGATATTCAAACAGCTATATTAATAGCACAGATACAAAAAGCACTTAAAGGTTCAGTCGCGAGTGCAGAGTTTTTAAGAGATACAGCAGGGCAAAGACCAGAAGATATAATTAACTTAAATACAGACGCAGAAGACATGAATTTAAATATAAATATAAGTTATGGTGATGAAGTGAATGAATATAAAGGTTGAATTAAATCCGGCTTTTAAAGAAGTAAATGAAAGCACCAAAAGATATATAATTATGAAAGGCTCAGCCGGTTCAGGTAAGAGTGTAGACACAGCTACAAATTATATACTTAGATTAATGAAAGATGCAGGCCGTAATTTATTATGTGTTAGAAAATCAGATATAACTAATAGAGATAGCACCTTTGCTGAATTGCAAGGTGCTGTTTTTCGTATGTTTGGTGAAAACTGGGAAAAGTATTGGAGTATAAAACAAAACCCATTAATGCTGGAATGCAAACATAACGGAAACCAAATAATATTTAGAGGTGTTAATGATGACAAACAACGTGAAAAATTAAAATCAATTACATTTAAAAGAGGAAAACTTACAGATGTATGGATAGAAGAAGCGACAGAAATAACACAGAATGATTTTGAAATAATAGATGATAGATTAAGAGGTGAATTACCACCGGGACAGTTTTATCAAATCAAAGCAACATTTAATCCGGTAAGTGCAACGCATTGGATAAAGCGTGTATTTTTTGATTTGCCGGATAAAAATACATTGACACATTCGAGCAATTATTTGAATAACAGATTTATAGATGAAGCTTATAAAGCACGAATGGAAAGAAGAAAATTAGTAGATCCTGAAGGATATCGTGTATATGGATTAGGAGAATGGGGAGAAGTAGGAGGATTAATTCTTAGTAATTATATAGTTGAAGACTTTGATATAACACCCAGCAGATTTGATTACATGGTTAATGCACAGGATTTTGGATTTAATCATGCAAACGCTTTGCTAAATGTTGGGTTTAAAGATGGTGAACTGTATGTGTGTAAAGAACTGTATGTTTACGAAAAAGATACAAGTGAAATCATACAAATGGCAGATGCATTGAAATTTGATAAAAGATTAATGATGTATTGTGATAGTGCAGAGCCGGATAGAATAAAAATGTGGCAGAAAGCAGGATATAAAAGAGCCAGAGGTGTTATAAAAGGTCCCGGAAGTGTTAAAGCACAAATAGATTACTTAAAACAAATACCAAAAATACATATACATCATAGCTGCACAAACACTTATAAAGAAATTAGTCAATGGAAATGGCAGATAGACCAGAAGACAGGGTTATATTTGGATGAACCTGTTAATTTCTTTGATGATGCAATGGCAGCTTTAAGATATTCAGTTGAAGAAATTAGAAGAAACAGCCACTTGAAAGCAAAAAAGCGACCAAGAGGCTTTTAATTTATAGTAGAAAAGAGGTTAAGGAATGGCTATATATATTGACCCGGATGTGGTACAGGATATTGATAATATAAATTCAAGTGTATTTCGTTATTTAATTAAAAAACATAAAGAATACTGTTATAAATTACAGAAAAATTATGATTACTATTTGGGAAAACATAAGATATTGTCTTCGGACATGGAAGATACAGAAAAGGTAAGAGTATTTTCAAATTATGCAAAGTATGTTGTTGATATATCAACAGGTTATTATCTGGGTGAACCGGTTAAGTATAATAGTGATAAAGCGAATAAAAACAAACAGAAAAAAGATGTTTTAAATGCAGGCATACAGGCAAGTATACAGAATGGAGCTGTAAGACAGTACGACTGGGAAGAATCAAAACAAATTGACATATCAAGGGCAATAGATGTTTATGATAATCAGACTATCTCAGAATGTGATGCAAAAATAGCAAAGCACATAGGAATATTTGGTGAAGCATATGAATTGGAATATGCTAATAACAAGGAAAACCCTGAACCAAGAACAACAGTAGTTGACCCTAGAAATTGTATTATGGTTAGAGATAATACAGTAGAACATAATAAATTATTTGCTATCGTATATCAGCAGCAGGAAGATTTAGGAGAAGTTAAATATTATGATGTTACTGTATATACGGATCATAATATGAAAAAATATCGTTCAACTAATTTAGAAGATTTTGAATTTAAGCCGATAGTGGGAAGTGAAGCAGAACATTATTTTGGTGAAGTGCCAATTGTTGAATATCAAAATAATGATGAAAGACAAGGAGATTTTGAACAATGTATTCCTCTTATTGATGGACTAAATGAATTGTTAAGTGACCGTATTACAGATAAAAAGAAATTTGTAAACAGCCTTTTGGCAATGTTTGGTATTACATTAGATGATGATGATATAAAAATACTGAATAAAGAAAGATTCCTTGACGGCATACCATTGGATGCACGAATTGAATACATTCAGAAAGTATTTGATGAATCAAGCATGAATGTTTTATGTAATGACATCATAAGAGAAATACATAAAATGACATTGACAGTTGATATGACTGATAACAATTTTGCCGGAAACAGTTCAGGACAGGCTTTAATGCTAAAACTAATGACTATGAACATATTAGTCAAGTCAAAAATGAGGAGTTTTGAAAAGGGATTGAAGAAACGTTTTGAAATGTATAATCATTGGCTGACAATTAAAGGGGAAATGGTTCCAATAGATAAAAAAGAGTTAGATATAATATTTACTATTGCAATGCCAATAGATAAGGCTGAAATTGTAAATATGGTTACCAACTTACAGGGAATAGTTGATAATAAGACCTTGATTAGTCAGTTATGGTTCGTTAAAGATGTTGATGAAGTGCTTGAAAACTTAAAAATACAGAAAAAAGAAGCACAACAGGAATATTTGGATAGTTTTGGATTAACTAAATCAACAGAGCAATCTGGAGAAGAAAGCAATAATAAAAGTCAAGAGGAAAAAGCAGACGAGTAGGTGAATAAATGGCTAGGTACTGGGAAAAAAGAAGCATTGATTTGGAAAAGTTAATTCAGGAAAAAAACGATAAGACAATTATCAAAGTGAACAGATATTATGAAAATATATTTAAAGAGTTGAATGCACAAATTGGCAAGATTTTTTCAACATATGCAACAGAAGGACAAATGACCATTGAAGATGCTTTAAAACTGCTGAATACTCAACAAACAAAAGAGGTATATAATACTTTAAAGCGTATATATGACCGTACTGACAATGAGGAGATTAAGCAGGATATACTTAACAGACTTAATGCTCCTGCATATGCTGCCAGAATTGCAAGAATTGAAGCAATGCGTGATTTAATATATTCAGAGGCACAGAATATAGGGTGGGCAACTGAAATGGCTTTACAGGCGAGAATGATAGACGCATATCAAACATCATTTTATCAGACGCATTACACGATTCAAAAAGGTACAGGCTTAGCTTATGATTTTAATAAACTAAGTAATCCGGCGGTAAAGGCAGCAATTGCAAATGAATGGAAAGGTTCAAACTATTCAAAGAGAATATGGAATAATACAGACAAATTGGCAAATAATTTGGAAGATATAATAACTCAAGGGTTAATGATTGGTATATCAGGCAAAAAGATGGCTACCAGAATAGTAAAAAAGATGGATAGTGGCAGATATGAAGCAAACAGGCTGATAAGAACAGAAGTTAATTATATTGCAGGGCAGGCAAGACTTAAATGTTACGAAGATATAGGTACAGAAAAATATATATTTATTGCTACACTTGATACCAGAACTTCAGTACAATGTCAAAAGTTGGATAAAACAATTCATTTAGTGAAAGATGCAGAAGTAGGTGTTAATTATCCACCGATGCATCCAAATTGTAGAAGTGTTGACAGCGCATACATAGAAGGAAAAGACTATTCAAAATTAAAGAGACGTGCAAGAAATCCGATAACCGGAAAGACAGAGCTTGTACCGGCTAATATGAATTATAGCGAGTGGAAAAAGAAATATATTGACCTGAAAAATGATTCTGAATATCAAAATGCAAAGGTAAGGGCGGGAGTAAAAAACATTGAAAAATTGCATAGTTCTGATATAATGAAATCGAAAGTAACAAGTGGTGCGTTAACAGATAATAATGATCCACTATATGAAAAGAGAAACAGGCATGCTAATAGTTATTACGATTCTGTTAGAAATAGTAAGAAAAATAATATTATTAATACTATTGCAAGTAATACAGGTATGGCAGAGTCTGACATATCAAAAATATATGATCATGTATTTATAAATGAATACGAATTGTATGGTGGAAAACGTAGATTCGATCCGGATTACGATATGGCTGAATCATTCAGAAGATTAAGAGAAGGTAAAGAAATACAAGAACATGATTTGATTTTATTAAGACATGAGCGACTTGAATATGAATTAATGAATAAGGAGGGGATGACATATCAAGAAGCACATAGTATAGCAGAAACAAAATATAATTATAGAAAGGCACTTGACGAATTTAAGCATAAAAATAGCTTATTGTAGAAAAGAGGTGTATTTTTGTGGTAAGAATTGAATTATTAGAATTAACTGATAAAATCGTAAAATATAAATATATTCCAGAAAATTCAGATGAATATGGAATAATTTCTTTGGATAGAATGACTGGAGAGAAAAAAATAGATAAGTTAGTTTTAGGATATTCTATGAATTATCCTGCTCATGCATTTCATCGAATAAAGGAGTATTTAGTGAATAACAATTTTCAAAAGAAAGATATTATAGCATGGTATTAATACCACCCAGTCGAAAGATTAGGTGGTATTTTTATACAATTAAATATGATTTAAAGAGCAGTTATCAAATGATATCTGCTTTTTTTATATGGCAAGGAAAAGCCGTAAAAACCAAGAGTTTATAACAAACAATAAGGCAGGGACTTATTGGGTGTATATAAAAACAAGTAAACTGTGAGGCAGGAACTCACAGGGAATAGGAGTTAGATATGAGAAAAGAAAGTAGACGTTTACAGATGAAGTTACAGTTTTTTGCTGAACCCAAAGAACCACAGGAACCTGAAAATCATCCTGAGGAATTAAGCCTTGATGATGTGATGGAAAAGTTTAGTGTTGATGATATTTTGGCAAGACCTGAGTTGGCAAAAGGTATACAAAGCCGTATAGACAGCACAGTTACAAAAGCATTAAATACAGCACGAACAAAGTGGGAGCAGGAACAGCTTGACAACATGGATGAGGCAAAAAGATTAGAGAAAATGAGTGCTGAACAAAGAGAAAAATATCAGTTTGAAAAAGATAAAAAGGCTTTTGAAGCTGAGCGAAAGAAGTTTGAGCATGAACAATTGGTTGTTGCTACAGGAAAAGAATTATTAAAAAGAGGATTGGATTCTAGCTTTGCATCTTATCTTACAGGAACTAATGCCGAAGACACAAATGCAAAAATCGATAGCTTTGAACAGTTATTTAATTCAGCAGTAACTAATGCAACTAACAAAAAAATGCAGGGAGAACCGCCTAAAGAACCGAAAACAGTTAAAACGATTACGCTAGATACAATAAAAACTATGTCAGCGGATGAAATTAATAAAAATTGGGATGAAGTGCAGTTAGTACTTGCAGGCAAGAAATAAGAGAAAAGGAGACTAAAAGATGTCAGTTAAAAATTTTATTCCACAGATTTGGAGCGCGAGATTATTAGAACATTTAGACAAAGCACATGTATATGCTAATTTGGTAAACAGAGATTATGAAGGTGAAATTAGAAACTTTGGTGATACTGTTAAAGTTAACCAGATTGGCGATATTACTATTAAGGATTATACAAAGGGAAGTGACATTGAGGACCCGGATGATCTTGATGGAACACAGCAGATATTAACCATTAATCAGTCAAAGTATTTTAACTTTGGAATTGATGATGTGGATAATGCACAGACAAATCCTAAATTAATGAATGAAGCAATGTCCAGAACTGCTTATGGAATGAATGATGTAACAGATTCATTTATTGCAAATTTAATGGCAGTAGAAGCAGGCTCAACAATTGGAAGTGACGATTCACCAATTGTACCAACAGCCGCAAATGCATATGATTATTTAGTAGATTTAGGAACCGCATTGACAGAAGCAAATGTACCATTAGTAGGCAGATGGGTTGTTGTACCGGCATGGTATCATGGCTTATTACTTAAAGACAGCAGATTTGTTGCAAATGGAACAGATTATAATAAGGCAATCTTAGAAGGCGGTTATGTAGGCGTTGCAGCAGGATTTAAGATTTGGGTATCAAATAATGTACCTAATACATCAGGAACAAAATATAAAATCATAGCAGGTACAAATGCCGCAACTTCATATGCTGAACAGCTTACAGAAGTTGAAGGATACAGACCTGAAAAGAGTTTTAAAGATGCAGTTAAAGGATTGCATATCTATGGAGCAAAAGTATTTCAGAAGAAGTGCTTGGCATGCATGACAGCTAATAAGGCCTAAGACAGAAAGTGAGTAAACTATGACGGTTAAGATATTAAATAAAAATACTGGTTTTACAACGGAATGCAGTAACAATGATGTTATAAAAATTTGTAAAGCAGATACTTTAAATTACGAAGTATCTGAACTTACAGAGCAAAAGAAACCACAACAGAGAAAAAAAGAAACTGTTAAATAGTGGAGAGGAGTGTAAAGATGGAAACATTAGACCGATTAAAAATAAGACTAGGTTTAGAAACTGTTGATGCTAATATGGAGGTTACATTGACAGAATATCTAGATGAAGCGGCAACGGCTATTAAACTTTATCTTAATTTGGATTATGATAAGGAACTTGATAGTCGTTTTGTTTCCACTCAGATAAACTTAGCACAGACGTATTACAATAGAGATATGGCAAAAAACGTAAAATCAGAAAGCTATTCAGAAGGTGTTGTAAGCCAAAGCGTGACATATATGTCAAGTAATGATTATGATACAAAAGAAGAGCAGCTATTAAGTAAACTGGCAAGATATAGGAGAGTATATGCAAGACGAAATGATAAGAAATAGGGGAAGATTTGGTTTTTCAAAAAGAAAGGTAATGGAAAATATTAAATCTACACCGGTATATCCGTATGAGTTTAAAACTGATAGATACGGTAATACAGAATATAATTATCCTGAAGAATCAGCGTACAACCTGGAACTAATATGGTTACCTATATCAAGTCAGGTAGAAATTGCAGAATATGGCGAGCGTATAAATGAGATGATGCAGGCATGTTTATTTTCTGATGATGAAATAAAAGAAAAGGACAGAGTTTCAATATCAGGAATTTTATACAATATAATAGCTGTAAAACCTTATCCAAGTTACAGATTACTCTTAGCTGAAAGGGTGAGATAAAATGGATTTTAAAGTAGATTCTAAAGGATTTGATGATTTCATAGACAAAATGTCTGTTAATTCGGAAAACCTTGAAAATAATGTAATGAAAACCGTTAAGCAAATAGCGCAGGAAATAGCAGATGATGCAAAAGACTTAGCACTGGTTGATACAGGACATTTAAGAGAAAATATTTTTTCAAGAGTGGTACAGGATGGAAACATAATAGTAGGAGAAGTATTTTCAAATATTGAATATGCCGCATATGTTGAGTTTGGAACCGGTACAGTAGGGCAATCAGCAGGGCTAACGCGTGAAGGGATAAATTTGCATTATAGACAAACACCGTGGAGATATAAAGATGAGGAAGGAAAGTGGCATTACACTAAAGGTCAAAAGCCACAACCTTTTTTATATCCGGCTATGAAAAATAATGAAGATAACATCAAAGAGAAGTTAAAAACAGCAGTAGTAATGGAGCTTAGATAATATGGTAGATGCAAGAGTACAGATTTTAGATTTACTAAAAGAAATTGATACAGATGGGTTGAAGGTATCTATGAATTTCCCTAAAAAGATTGATACAGTGCCTTTGATAACGTTTTTTGAAATTAATAATAGTAATACCAACATAAAGATACGTGATTTGTTATCGTATCAGATTGATGTGTGGGCGGATTCATTTGAAAGTGTTATAGATTTGGCAATGTTAGCTGATGAAAAGATGATAACGTTAGGATTTAAACGAGATTATGTAACACCTGATAGTGATAGCGTAGATGCTTCAGGATTATATAGAAAAACATTAAGATATAGCAGATATGTTGATGTTAGAACAAACAGGTTAATTGATTAGAGAGTGGTTATTGCATAGAGGTAATAACCACTATTTAGTTATAAGAAAGTGAGGTTGAAAATGGCAAGTACAAGCAAGACAACTGAAACACAAAGTAATGAAGAAAGTGAGGTAGCAGTAATGGCAGTTGAAAATACAAAACAGGGTTTGGCAAGTATTGGAATTTCAGTAAAGGTTAATAGTGTTGCACTTAATTATGTAACAGATATAGGCGATATTGGAGGTTCACCATCAGAACTTGATGCAACTACACTAAAAGACAAAATAAAAATTACTGTACAGGGTGTAAAGGATATTAAGGCATGGGAATGTTCATATTTATATGATAATTCAAGTACAACAAGTGATTTCAGAAAATTAAAAATACTTGAAAAGGCAGGAAAAATAGTCCCTGTTGAAGTAGCGTTCCCGGATGGAACAACATTTAAAACAACCGGATATGTATCAACCATGATTAATGGTGCTAAAGTTGACGAATTAATCAGTGCAAAATTATCAGTATCATTACAGAGCGATTGGGAGATTACAGACCCGGCAGCATAATATAGTGAGGGTTTATGCCCTCACTTTTTTTAAGAGTAATAATAAGGAGTAATATTATGAAAACATTAGAATTAAGATTAAAAAACAATGAAGAAATGGTAAAAGTACATTTAAGATTAACTTGTGGTGGACAGAGAAGTTTAAAAGAAAAATTTGAGGAAGACACACTTTCCACTTTAATGAGTGGAATAAATGAAATTGAAAAAACAGTAGCGGTATTTGATACTGCATTAAACTATAAAGATAACGACAATGTTATTACAGATGGAGAAGAATTATATGATTTATTAGTCGATAATGGAACTTGTGGAATGGATGGATTTGCTAAAGTATTAACCGATATTGCTGTAGCATCCGGAATTATAAAAAAGGATCAGGCAAATTCATTGCTTAAGAGTGTAAAAGATACATATGATAATGTATTTGATGAAATTGACAAAGTAATGGGAGACAATAATGAAAAGGTTAAAGAAATTATAGAAACACCCAGAGAGTAAAAAGCAGGAATTAACAGTTGAAAAGATAATTTTTGAAACAAGAGTAGCAGGTGCAGGATTTTATGAAGCATTAGATTTTACGTGGGGCGAGGCTATTGAATTTATTAAAATTTACAATGAACGTAGGAAAAGAGAAAATCAGGACCAGGCAATAATAGCTTTTAGAGAAGCTGATTTAATGTCTCAATGGATTTTAAAAAAAGAAGAAACAAATATTACGGAAGTATTTCCGTTTTGGAGTGAAGCGGAAAAAAATGAAGCAACAAAACAGGCAAAAATAAATAAATACAAGAACATTATGTATAGATATGTAAACAATACGAAAATAAATAAGTAATGAATTTAATAATTAGTAGGGAAAGGTGGTGAAAATAGGATGACAGTTGAAGAGATTAAGGTAAGATTTAGTGCTGAAATTGATAATTTCAAGAAAAGTATGGATAATGCTAAAAATTCAGTAAAAAAAGTATCAGATGCATTAAATGATATAGATGGAGATATATCAAGAGCTGGAAAGTCAGCAGATAAAAACGCACAAAGAATTGGAAAAGCATTGGAAAGTGAAAAAAAGAAATATCAAAGTGCTGTTGAATCAACAAAACGTTATGCACAAAGTGTAAGTGATTTGGGAAACAAGTACAATATTGCTGAAAGCAAGGCAAAGAAATATGAAACGGCTATTACGCAGCAGGAAACTAAATTGAATGAAATGAGAAATGCTTATTCTAAAATGTCTAACGTTTTATCTAATATGAATATTAATGGTAGTATTTCGGAAGAAATGCAACGTTTACAGCAAACATTAGATACTAACAAGGACAAGGCTTTAAAACTTGAAAATGCCATGAAACAGTTGAAAAACTCTAATTATCAAATTGGAGAAGTAGACGGTGAGTTTATGAATTATGAACAAATGACACAGGCTTTAAACAAGGTCGATGCTGAAAGCGAGCAGGCATATAATAAACTGAGCAAATTGAAATCAGAAGTTTCAGATGTAGACGGAGAGTTCCTAAAACTTGGAAATGAACAGGGATTACAAAAACTGAATACACAGATTACGCAGCAGGAAGCTAAATTGTCAGGTCTTAAATTAAGCTATCAGCAGGCAAGCAACAGTATGAATAATTTAGGCATGAGACAACAGCAGGCAAATGCTAAAATGGAACAATCAAAGCAGACAATGGCTAGTTCAAAGAATAGAATTATGCAGTTAAGACAGTCTTTAGGTTCATTGTCTTCAGTTACTAAAGGTTCATTTATGGCTAATGTTACGAGTAAATTAAAAAATGTTGGAAATGCCGCTTCAAGTATGATTCATAAATTTCAAAATGGAGTATCGGCAATTAAGAAATTTGGTTCAGGAATTGCAAATGTCGGAAGCAAAGTGGGTGGAGCGATTGCCAAGTTTTCGCTTTTAGGAAGAGCTGCTACAGGAGCTAAAAATAAAATTGCAAATTTCAGTAAAGGTATATCCCAAAATTTAAGAATGATTAACAGTATAGTTATGTCTATGTTAATTATGCAGTTAATGCAGATTTTAACAGATGGATTTAAGCGATTAGCCGGACAATCCGATTCATTTAATAAATCCATGAGCAAACTATACAGTAGTTTTGCATATCTGAAAAATTCAATTGTAGCTGCATTTCAGCCTTTAGCAACAGCGGTTGCTCCAATGATAGCTAATATAGTAAATACAATAGCTAATGCAATAAATAAATTAGGTGAATTATTTGCAGCACTAACAGGACAAAAAACATATACAAAAGCTGTATATCAAAGCAAGGATTTTGCCTCTTCAATGAATGACAGCGCAAATTCAACCAATGCTGCAACAGAAGCCAATGAAAAGTATAAAAAGTCATTGGCAGGATTTGATGAAATTACCAAACTAGACAGTCAGGATAATAATTCATCAGGTGCAGGTACAGGTACAGGCGGCGGTGCTGATGATGCAGGGTCATGGAAAACAGAAAAAGTTAATGTGGCAAGCAGTTTAGCTGATGATATTAAAAATGGTGATTGGTCTAGTGTAGGTAAGGCGTTAGGCGAAAAAATTAATAGTGCTTTAAGTTCGATTGATTGGCCGAAAATACAGAAAAAGGTTAACGGTATAGCAAGTAACATAGCGGATTTTTTAAATGGAGCAATGGAAGCAATAGACTGGTCTCTTGTTGGGTCTACAATTGGAAATGGGATAAATACAGTTTTAGGATTCTTCAATACTTTTATAACAAAGTTTGATTGGGAAAAACTGGGAACCAGCATAGCAACAACTCTTAATAGTACTTTTTCAACAATAGATTGGTCATTAGTCGGCTCGACTTTAGGAAATAGTATTGAAGCAGTAATAGATACAGCTTTTGGATTTGTTGAAACTTTTGATTGGAATGGTGTCGGAAGTGACCTTGCAACGGCAGTAAATGATTGCTTTGATAAAATCGACTTTAAAAAAGCCGGGAAAACATTAGGCGATGGAGTAAAAGGAATTTGTGAAAGTATTTCTTCATTTTTTGCTGAAGTTGACTGGGAAGCAATCGGTAAAGATGTTGTAAGTTTTATAACAAGCGTAGACTGGCTGGGAATGATTTTCGAAGCATTAAAGGCTCTTCAATCATTTACTCAAGGATGCTGTGATTTTGCAAAAGGTATTTTTGACGGAATAGTAGATGCAATAAAAAATGCGGATTGGGGAAAAGTAGCCAAAGATGTTTGGGACTGTTTGGTAGAAGAAATCAAATTATTAAATACTCCAATTATGAACGTAACAGCAACACTTGCAACTAAGGCAAAAGATTTAGTGAATAAGTTAAAGGATGATTGGGATAAACTTAAGGACAAAACACTTGAAGCAGTAGCTGAACTTAAGACTAAAATAAACGAAACAAAGGAAAAAATTAAACAGAAATGGAAAGAGGTAACATCAGACTGGAAGGAAAAAGTAGCAAAATTAAAGGTTGAGGCAAAACAAAAGGCAAGTGAAATTAAACAGAAATGGAAAGAAAAAACCAAAGAATGGAAAGAAAAAACAGTAGAATTAAAAGCAGAAGTTAAGACAACTGTTAAAAATGTAAAAAGTTGGTGGAAAGATAGGGCAGATGAATGGAAAGATAAAGAAGTTGAATTTACTATTAAGGCTAAAAATAAGATTGAAGAATTAAAAAAGGGCTTCAAAGAAGCTATTAATACAGTTATCGGATGGATTAATAAGTATATAATTGATAACTTAAATAAAGTTTCAATTCAAATACCTTCATTTTCCATAGCTGGTCAAACATTTGGCGGTCAAACATTTGGTTTTAATGTTGATCACATTAAGACGTTTAAGGATGGTGGATTTCCGGATGGCGAAGATGGACTTTTCTATGCTAACCACAACGAAATGATTGGTACATTTAGCAATGGTAAAACTGCTGTAGCAAATAATCAACAGATTGTTGAAGGTATAAGTACAGGTGTGTACTCGGCAGTAAAGGCTGCAATGGGTAACGGCAATGGACAAAATAATAACAGTACACCAATATATGTATATATAGGTGGAAAACAAATTACAGATTATGTCGTAAAAGATGTAAATAGTAGAACCAGAAAAGTAGGCATAAACCCTATTCTTATTTAGAATGGGGCATATGCTTTTTTTAGAAAGGTAAATGATATGGAAGCAACGCTAATAATTAATACAGGTAATAAGAAATTTGATAAGGAACCAGCTCTTAATGGAATTGAGGAAAGCTATGAGAAAATATGGAGTGAGAACACCGGTAGGTTATTAAATGGAAAAATGACCGGGGATATTATAGCCACAAAATTAAAACTTAGTGTTAAATATCCGATATTGACAGCAGCTGAAAGAGACGCGTTAAATACAGCTATTGGAGATGCGTTCTTTTCTGTTACATACATGGAGAAAAACTACAAAATGTACGCAGGAACACCAACATATCCGGTGTACAGTGCTGTAAATGGATTACCATGTTATGTTGGTGTCGGAGTAGATTTAATAGAACAGTAAAAGTTGCACCGGTGCAACGCTATAATAAATTTATTAGAACGATAAAAGAGGAAATTAAATGATTAATGTAACAGAAAAATATAAAGAATGTATAAAAGAAGAGAGAATATTCTCGCTAGAAGATACAATAATTCTTAAAGATGATTCACAAATACCATTAACTATGTCAGATGTTTTAGCTTATTCAATTAATTCGGCGACATCATCTGACAGTACATTTGATGTAGGAAGTGTTGTGGCGGCTAAATTATCATTAACAATTGATAATACAGATGAAAGATTTGAAGATGTGGACCTGACAGATGCAAGAATATCAACAAAGATAGGTCTTTTAGTAGAAGACAGCTTTGAATATGTAACAAAGGGAATATTTTACATTAACAGCGCCCAGGATTCAGGAGACACAATAGTTATTGAGGCTTATGATAAGATATTATTTCTTGATTTACCATATGCAGAAAGTACATTGGCATATCCTGCAAGTATTCGCGAGATACTTCAGGATGCGTGCGAACATTGTGGCTTAACGCTAGATGCAAATTTAGGAACCGGAGCGGATTATATAGTTAATTCAAAGCCGGCTACAGATTCACTTACATATAGAGACGTTGTAAGTTACTGTGGAAAGATTTTAGGCAAATATGCATACATAGCAGCAGATAATCAGAAATTAAAATTTACATGGTATAAAAAATCTGATTCACCTTATGAGATAACTGAACAGTCAACTCTTACAAAGAATCGTTTATCAATGACAATAACAGGAGCAAGATTTGGATATACAGTTACAACCGTTAAGGAAGGAGAATCTGAACCGACGGAAGAAAACAAGACGGCATTTGTTGGAACAGAAGGATATGTTCTAACTATGGAAGATAATCCTTTGATTCAGACAGAGGACATGGCAAATAAAGTAATGAATATACTAAAAAGTTCCGTGGTAGGAACAACAATAAGGGTTTACAGTTTATCGTGTTTATCTGATCCTACAATAGAAGCAGGAGACAGCATTAAAGTAACTGACAGAAAAGGAAGGTCATTTGAAAGTTTTGTCACAAACTGTACTTTTACACTTTGTGGTAATCAGGAGCTATCTTTAGGCGCTGAAACTGAAACAGAAAATCAATACCAGCGTTTTTCAATATCTGACAAGATAGTATCAAAGGCAAATCAGAATAATCAACATTTGATTAATGATTACAATAACGAAATGCAGAGATTGACGGATTTGATGATGGGTTCGTTTGGTATATATAAGACAGAGGAAAAACAGAAGGATGGTTCAACTATTTTCTATCTGCACGATAAAAAAACATTGAAAGAATCAACAACAATCTGGAAACTGACAGCCAATGCAATAGCAGTTTCGACTGATGGTGGAAAGACATTTAATGCAGGGCTTGGAAGTGATGGCAATGTAATTACAAAAGTACTATCAACTATAGGTATCAGTTTCGATTGGGCAAAGGGTGGTACTCTTAATCTTGGTGGAGAAAAGAACGGCAATGGTGTACTGAAGGTTACAGATGCATCAGGTAATTTAGTTGGAATGATAAATAACAATGGTTTAAATGCATATCGAGGAACTTTTGGTGGATGGACTATTGATGGTGATAAACTGTACCAGGATGCGGTAGGAGTTGATGGATATACATATAGAGTGTATTTTCAACCTGTAGCAGACCCAAAAGTTAATTGGATGACTTACATTGTTCAAAGACGATTAAATACAACTGATAAATGGGAAAATATCTTTTATGTAACAGGAGATGGAGAAATATATGGGAAAGGCCATGCATATATAGGTGGTAATTTAGGTGTTGGTGGTGACTTGATAGTAAAAGGCGCTGCACAAATTGAAAATGTATCAGACATATTTGGAAAAATGTTTTGCTGTGTATCGGTAGTTGTAAATGAAAGTCCGGTTGCTATTTATGTCCCGGATGGATATATTCCCATAGCTGCAATTAATGCAGATTGGAATGCTTATCCTGATACAGCTTTTGATATAGTAAGACAGGGTGGTTTCAATTTATTGTTAACGAGAAATCTAAAAAACAATGCAGCAAGTTCAGGGAACTATGTAACAGGAAGTGGGGGAGGAAGACGAGCCAACGTTCTTTTTATCAACAGAAAGTTTATATCCGGCTATGACGTATAGAAAGGAGACAGACATGGACAATAACATACATGAGGTAGAATTTGGAAACTCAACCCTGACGCAGATTGAACAGCTGTATCAATATGACAAGGGGCAGATTCTTAAGATAACAGACAAAGTAGAAGATGGAACAGAGGTACAGTTTTCAAACAATAATAGCGAATTAACAATAAATAAAGCAATAAACGATAGTCAGGTAGAAATACCTGATATTTTATTGCAGGAAAATAAGAAAATCCTGGCATATTTGAAAATAATTAACTCAGATAGTGAAACAACAATCAAGACTGTTATTATTCCGGTTAAGGCACGTACAAAGCCGGCAGATTACATTGAACCTGAACAGGAAAAGCCGTTTAGAAAATATGTTGAAGAAAAGCTTGAAAACGCAGAAAAACTTGTAGCCGAAGCAAATGACAAAGTCAAAGTTAATGAAGAATGTCTAAAGCAGATAGACACCAGGACAGAACAGGCAACAACACAAATAACAGAGGTGACAAACGGTAAGATTAAAGACTTAGGCAATATCACAACTGCAAAAATAGGAGATATAAATGCACTTGTTGAAGCAAAGAACAAAGACATAGATTCTCTTGTAATAGCGAAAATGGGTGACATAGCTAATGTCACGAATGCAAAGATTGGAGATATTAATAATACAGCATCTGCGCAGATAGATGCAATTAATAAGTCAGCGGCTGCCGCAGGAGAATCGCAAACAAAAGGTATTAATACAGTAGCATCAAGTCAGATTAGTAATATTACAAATATAACAAATCAACAGTTGGGAAATATAAATGCCGCAGCTACACATCAGATAGAAATGATTGAGAATAAAACATCTATACAGATTGGTGCCATTAATAGCACAGCTAGAGGTCAAATTGGTGCCATTAATAGCACAGCTTTAAGTCAGATTGGTGCCATTAATAGCACAACTACAAATCAAATTGAAAATATGACTGTAAAATATTCTGATATGTGTAGAACTCTTGGAATAGAACACGAGGGAATAATTAATATAACTAGAAATAAAAATGTTCCTATTGATGTAAGGAAATACAAATATATAAAGTTTGGAACTGCTAATACAAAAGGAGGCGGTTTTAAAGATTATACATTGCCACCAAAAAATGACTGGTGTTCTATTCATTGTGATAAAAAAGAAATAGATTTTACTAAACCTTCAGATAGTCTTTTTGAAGTTACATCAAATAAAGAATATGATATTTCTACTTTTGATGATTTATATTTACGTTACTCTTCAATGGACGATACTGATTATGGATATATAAATTATAAACTCTATAACAAATCAGAAGAAACAACAGAGGAATAAAAAAGGAGATATATATGACACTTTATCAGATTTTATCCTTGTGTGGGATTCCTTCATTAATTGGTGCAATTTTTGTTAGTGCAGTTAATTATGTCAAATTAAAAAATTCATCATATAAATTAATTAAGGACGGAGTTATTGCAATTCTGCATAACAAGATATACACGCTGGGAAAACAGTACATAGCTCAGGAGCATATATCAGTTGAAGCTTTGGATGATTTTGAACATTTATATAATGCATATCATGCACTGGGCGGAAATGGAACAGGAACAGAGATTTATAAGAGAGTAAAGGAACTGCCAATGAAGCAGGGAAAGGAGTAAACGAATGAGTGACAAGACAAAGAAATGGATTAAGGCAGCAGGTGTCAGAGCTGTAAAAACAATGGCACAGACATTTATTGCAACAATCGGTTCTGCAGCAGTGTTAGCAGCAGTTGACTGGAAGGTGGTTGTGTCAGCAACAGTACTTGCAGGAATATTAAGTGTGGCAACATCAGTGGCAGGATTGCCGGAAGTGGAGGAAGAATAATGAAGAAATATGTAGGAACAAAAATTATTGAAGCAACAGAAATGAATAGAGGAGATTATAACAAATATCGAGGTTGGACCATTCCTGAAAATGAGAATCCAGAAGATGAAGGATTTCTGGTTAAGTATTCAGACGGATATGAGAGTTGGAGTCCTAAGAAGCAGTTTGAAGAGGCATATAGAGAATATGATAAAACAAGGTTGCCCTCAACAGCAGTATTAATGCAGAGCAACGATTATAAGGAAAGATTCAAGGCAGAGTATTTACAGCTTGTAATAAGATATAAAGGATTAAAGGCAATGATTGAAAAGTGGGACAAGGGAACATTGGCATTTAACCCTACTTGTCCTAGAAGCACTTATAACATGCAGATAAATGCTATGTCAGAGTATATTGCAATTCTTGAAGCAAGAGCAGTTATGGAAGATATTGATTTAGAAAGTGAGGTATATTAATGAAGATGTACAAGAGAATGGCTAAATCAATCAGCTATTCACCGACCAAAAGAAACAGAAAAGATGTAAAATACATAGTTATTCATTACACTGGAAATAGCAACGATACGGCCAAAAACAATGCTGATTATTACGCTACAGGAAACACAAGACTTGCCGGAGCACATTTCTTCGTAGATAAGTTAGGAAACACAGCCAGAAGTATTCCAATGAACCGAACGGCATGGGCAGTCGGAGGTGGAAAATACAATGATTGTAAAACTACAGGTGGTGGCGGTTATTACGGCAAATGTACTAACTTTAATTCGGTATCAATTGAGTTATGCAGCAGTACGGACAAAGAAGCTTATTCAAAAGAGCAGGCAGCAGCAGTCAAACGATTAATCAAATACATTCGCAAATACTGTCCTAATGCACATACAGTTATACGTCATTTTGACGTTAACGGAAAACATTGCCCGGCTCCGATGATGAACGAAAAAGTATGGAAGAAATTTAAAAAGGCAATTGGCGAATAAGTGAACAGGGACTGACTAATGGGGAGTACTTCGGTGCTCCCCTATTTATATTGACAATTAAAAAAATTAATCATATACTAATATCCAGTATTGAAAAGAGCAATCTTTTAGAAGGAGCATCAAACAACTTTGTTGTGGGTGCTCCCGAATTTTTTTATAATCCTTTTAAAATCTAAGATTATTTCCCTAAATTTCTATAAAAAATCACCACTTTCTTCTATATAAAAACTGTCATACGTTATTGCAATACCCTCCGCCATACTGAGATATTATTACCTGTGCAATTTTGGGGTTCCTAAATTTTATATTTACCGGGTACTGAAGTCTTTTTTCATAACTATACATTAGCAATTACCTCCTTCCCATGGTAAAGGGGAATCGTTCCAATTCCAATAATCCTTAACATCAACGTCGTAGGCTGTAATGGGACCAAATTCCCTTGTATATTCATCTACGGCATCCATTCTTATTTTTTTAACTTTCTTATAATATTCAATCGCTTCAGAGCAACTGGGATGAGTATCTAAAAATAATTTTACGTCATCCATTGCAAAACTTGCCTGATTAATTATTTTCATAAGTTTTAAACGATTTGCATTATTCTTCATTTCTACCCCTCCATGGTTTATTTAAATCTTTAAATATGGTTCCGCATTCAAATGCATCACACATATCGAAAAGTTCACCCCATTTTTGCCATGGAACAAATGCCATAGCCGGATTCATTTTATCAACATGATCAGTTCCTATGTCACAACCATCTTTATGACAAGGGCATGAATTCATTTCTTTATCATGTTTATCATCTTTTTTATTAGGACCGGCATTCCTGCATGAAGAACAAGGCTGATTCATATTTCCACTCATTTGATTGCGACCACGGTACATATTGTTCATTCGTGCCTGATTGCTACATCTGCAGGGAGACATCTGGTTAGAATGCATATTACAATTTGTGCAGCTCATTTATACACCATCTTTCTAATGTTTACATTAGTATTTTATGCAAATAAAAATAAAAAGTTCTGAACATAGATATAGTTTTTTGTCATAAATTCGTTTATACTAGAATTAGTTTGACTTTTTAGGAGGAAATTATGAGAAATTGTTTAGTTGCCCAGTCGGGCGGACCAACAGTAGCAATAAATGCAAGTCTTGCAGGAGTTATACAGGGAGCTATTGATAGTAAAGAATTTTATAAAGTATATGGTTCAATTAATGGAGTTCAGGGACTTTTAAATTCAAGACTTATGGATTTGACACATAAAGTTGAGACAACTCCTATGTTTATAGAATTATTAAAAAAATCACCTTCAATGTATTTAGGATCATGTCGTTATCAGTTGCCTGATTATAAAGAGGATGATACACCATATGCGTATATCTTTAAAAAATTTGACGAATATGAAATAGATGCATTTTTCTATATTGGTGGAAACGATTCTATGGATACAGTTGATAAATTAAGCAAATATGCATTAGCAATAGGAAGTGATATTAAGATAATTGGAATTCCTAAGACAATCGATAATGACTTATGCGTAACAGACCATACTCCGGGATATGGTTCAGCAGCTAAATATATTGCATCAACATTACTTGAAATAGGTCATGATACAAGCATATATCCAATTAATAGTGTTACTATTGTGGAAATTATGGGAAGAGATGCAGGGTGGCTTACAGGAGCAGCTGCATTGGCAAGAAACACATATAATGATGCACCGCATCTTATTTATTTGCCAGAAGTAGCTTTTAATAAAGATGAATTTATTGAAGATGTAAAGGCTGCTATGGATAAATATAATAACGTTGTAGTTGCTGTTTCAGAAGGAATAAAAGATGCAGATGGAAATTATATAAGTGCGACAAATGCTGTTGAAGATACATTTGGACACAGTCAGTTAAGTGGGACAGGGAAATGTCTTGAATATATTATAAAAGAAAATATTCAGGTTAAAGTTCGTTCAGTTGAAATAAATATTTTACAAAGAAGTGCAGCTCATATGTCATCAATTACAGATATAGGTGAAGCATTTAGATTAGGAAGACATGCAGTTAAATGTGCAATTGAAGGAAAGACAGGAATAATGGTTACGTCTATTAGAAAAAATAATGAGCCTTATTCAATAGATATGGGTGAGACACCTGTTGAAAATGTGGCAGGACTTGTAAAACATGTACCAAGAGAATGGATAAATGAACGTGGAAATAATGTTACACAGGAATTTATTGATTATGCATATCCTTTAATTTTAGGGGAGCCGGTTGTTAAATATCAGAGAGGCATACCTGATTACCTTGACATATCACATTTATTCCCTAATAAATTTGACAATTAAAGTTAAAAAAATATAATAAAAAAATTTTATAAAATGAGAAAATGGGTAAGTTTAAAATAAAAAAACTTATTCATTTTTTTGATAAAAATTCAAAATATAACGTGTATAAAATGTTTGATAAAATAAGGCAAAATAATTAAAAAGAAGGAAAAAGTAAAAACGTTTTTAGAAAAACTAAAAAAAGAGTACTTTTAATTTAAAGTGAATACTTTTTATGACAAATTTTATGTGGTATATTTAAATTGGTATAATGGCTGTTTATGAATTGATGAAATTTACAGATAGCATACAATATAAAATTAGGAAAAGGAGAAAATAAAGAATGAAAGGGTTTAAAGAAAAATTATTAACTGGAACATTAGCATTTACAATGGTATTAACTAGTGCAGCAGTTCAGTTTAATACAACAGAGGTTAAAGCAGACACTGCAGGAAGTGATTACAAACTCGTATGGAGTGATGAATTTAATGGGACAGCTCTTAATACAGACAACTGGACATATGATTTAGGAAATGGAGGATCAAATGCAGGTTGGGGAAATAATGAAAAAGAGTATTACACAAACAGAACAGATAATGTCTATGTATCTGATGGAACATTAAAGATTACAGCATTAGAACAGAAATTTAATAGATATAATTATACATCAGGAAGAATCAAGACAGCAGGAAAACAGACTTTTAAATATGGACGTATGGAAGCAAGAATAAAACTTCCATCATTAAAAGGTGTGTGGCCGGCATTCTGGATGCTTGGAGTTGATCAGAAAGGATGGCCATGGTGTGGGGAAATTGATATTTTAGAAGCATGGAATACAGATAATTTCGCACAGGGAGCTTTTCATTGGAATACAGGTGGAGAAAGTAATGCATATAGTCCAAATTATATTGCAAGACAGCTTAATGCAAGGTATACAGCATATAATTGGTACGATAAAACACAGTGGCATATTTATGCAGTTGAATGGAATGATAAGAAAATAAATTATTTTGTAGATGATACATTATATTTTTCAGTTGATGTTACAAGTGCAGATAAAAAGGATGAAGCATCTAAGTATTATTATTTCCTTTTAAATGTGGCAGTAGGTGGAAATCTTCCGGGAACAACTCCTACATATAACACTTTACCTGCGACAATGGAGGTGGATTATGTAAGAGCTTATCAGAAAACAAGCGATCAGGGTGGAAATACAGCTACATGGACTGAACAAGGCGAGGTGCCTATACATACAGTTACATTTAAAGATGAAAATAAAGTAATGAGTACATTTACATGTTATGATGGTGAAACTCTTGAAATCCCAAGTGTATATGCCGGAGAAAATGGTTTTGAAGGCTGGTATACAAGTGATAATCAGAAAGCAATTAACACTATGAGAGTTAGAGGCAGTATTGAGTTGACTGCAAAATGGTCAGTACCACATAAGGTTGAACAGGATATTACAGATAATAATAGAGATAATAATAGAGATAATAATATAACTACTATGCCTTCAGTAAAAAAAGCTGTTATAAAGTCAGCCGTAAAGAAGAAAGGCAAAGCTGTCATCAAAATTAAAAAGATAGCTAAAGTTTCGGGTTATCAGTTGAATGTGGCACGGAATGTTAAATTTAAAAAAGTGAAAACTATAAACACAAAGAAAACAACTGTAATTGTCAAAAAAATAAAGTCAAATAAGAAATATTATGTTAGAGTCAGAGCTTATAAAGTAGTGAATGGTACTAAAGTATATGGAAAATGGAGTAAAGTAAGAAAAGTAAAATAATCTTTTGATATGTTCTATAATAAAAAATATGCTAAGAGCAAAATAAAAACATAGAAGTACAATTTAAAAGTAGGAGAACATTATGAGAAAATTAATGAACAAAGTAATAGGTACAACTCTAGCAATAGCGATGGTTGTTACATGCATGCCGGTGGCAAATGTAAAAAATGTTCATGCAGCAGAAAAAAAGAATACAGCATATAAGCTTGTATGGAGTGATGAATTTAATGGAACATCACTTAATATGAATAACTGGAATTATAATATTGGAAATAGTGGAACAGACGGAAAAAATCCAGGCTGGGGAAACAATGAATTAGAATATTATACAGATAGTGAAAAGAATGTAAGTGTTTCAGACGGAACATTGAAAATAACAGCAATTGAAGAAAAAACAGTTGATCCAAAAAATTCTAAAGTTACATATTCTTATACATCAGGTAGAATAACAACAGCTGGAAAACAGGATTTTCAGTATGGCAGAATGGAAGCAAGAATAAAACTTCCATCATTAAAAGGTGTATGGCCGGCATTTTGGATGCTTGGAGTTAATCAGAAAGGATGGCCATGGTGTGGAGAAATTGATATTTTGGAAGCGTGGAATACAATTAGCTTTGCACAGGGAGCTTTCCATTGGAATGCAGGAGTTGGAGATGACAGTCCATATGATAACAAATATGTTTCCGGTCAGTTGAATGCTTCATATTCAAGATATAACTGGTATGACAAAACGCAGTGGCACATTTATGCAGTTGAATGGGACAATGAATATATACATTATTTTGTAGATGATGTTGAATTTTATAAAGTAAATATTTCAACAGCAGATAAAAAAGACGAAGGAATGAAATCATATTACTTCTTATTGAATATGGCAGTTGGAGGAAATCTTCCGGGAGTAGCACCTGATGCAGGAACACTTCCGGCAACAATGGAAGTAGATTATGTCAGAGCATATCAGAGAACAAGTGATAATGGAACCAATTCGGCAAAATGGACAGAACAGAATCAGGTTCCTACATATCAGATAACCATGAAAGATGGAAAGAAGACTGTGTCAAATGTTAATGCATATGACGGAGAAACACTTGATTTGCCTGTTTTAACAAAAAAAAGATATACATTCAACGGCTGGTACACAAGTGACGGAAAAGAAATAACAGAAAAGTACAGAGTAAGGCAGAATACAACTATAGTAGCTAAATGGACAAAGGTAACTGTAAAGCAGCCTAAATTAACAAAATTAGTTAATAAAAAGAAAGGCACTATTTATGCTAAATATAGTATAAAAGGAAAAAAAGCAGATAGTCCAAAGGGTTACCAGATAAAATATGGAACAAACAAAAAGTTGAAAAAAGGAAAAGTTACTTCAACAACTTCAAAAAATATTACTATTCCATTTTTGAAATCAGGTAAGACATATTATGTTAAGGTAAGAGGCTATAAATTGGATTCAAAAAACAAAAAAGTATTTGGAAAATGGAGTAAAATAAAATCAATTACCGTAAAATAAGAAAAAACACAGGGTAAAATTAGTAAAACTAATGGTTTTAAATAAGAAATATGTTTGCAATACTCTGAAAATGGGGTATAATAAACACGGTTAGAAAAAATCTCTATAAATATAAAACATACGGAGGTACAATATGTTAGTTTCAGCAAAAGAAATGTTAGAAAAAGCAAAAGCAGGTCATTATGCTGTAGGACAGTTCAACATCAACAATCTTGAATGGACAAAGTCAATTCTTTTAACAGCAGAAGAATTAAAGAGCCCTGTTATTTTAGGTGTATCTGAAGGTGCAGGAAAGTACATGACAGGATTTAAGACAGTAGCTGCTATGGTTAAGGCTATGGATGAAGAATTAGGAATTACAGTTCCTGTAGCTCTTCACTTAGATCACGGAACATACGAAGGATGTTATAAATGTATTAAGGCAGGATTTACATCTATTATGTTCGATGGTTCACATTATCCAATTGAAGAGAACATTGCTAAGACAAAAGAATTAGTAGCAGTAGCTCATAATATGGATATGTCAATTGAAGCAGAAGTTGGTTCAATTGGTGGTGAAGAAGATGGAGTTATCGGAAGAGGCGAATGTGCTGACCCTGATGAATGTAAGGCAGTAGCTGATCTTGGTGTAGATATGCTTGCAGCAGGTATCGGTAACATTCATGGAAAATATCCTGAAAACTGGGAAGGACTTAGTTTTGAAACTCTTGATGCAATTCAGCAGAAGACAGGAATTATGCCATTAGTTCTTCATGGTGGTACAGGTATCCCAGCAGATATGATTAAGAAAGCAATTGATCTTGGTGTATCTAAGATTAACGTTAATACAGAATGTCAGTTATCATTTGCTGATGCAACAAGAAAGTATATCGAAGCAGGAAAGGACTTAGAAGGAAAAGGATTTGATCCTCGTAAGTTACTTGCTCCAGGTGCAGAAGCTATTAGAGCAACAGTAAAAGAAAAAATGGAATTATTCGGTTCAGTTGGAAAGGCTTTTGAATAGGCATATAACATACCGGGCATCCTGAAATATATTTTTAGGAAGCACATAATATTAGTAACAATGGGCTCCTGCTTGAAGCGGGAGCCTTTAATAATATTTAGGATTTAAAAGAGTATTTTATTGTATGAATAGAAAAGAATTTGTAGATAATAAAATAGAAAATAATATCAAAATAAGAGATAATAAAATAGATGATGAATTAAGGATAGGATTTGATTCTGAAAAGAAAGAAAATTCTGAAAAGAAAGAAAATACTGAAAATAAGAAAAACAAAATATCAGGAATTGCATATAACATAGTGAGAGTAATAGCATTTACCGTTGCCGGTATAGCATTTGGATATGCATCATATGAATTGATGGATTCATATTTGGATTATACAGCAGCTCAGGAAAAATATAGTGCAGTTGATGAAATGTTTAATCAGATACAGAGTACAGAACAGACGGCAGATACGTCAGATACAGCTCAGACAGCTAGTAGTGCAGAATACCAGGGAACAATAACCAAATGGGTATGGGACTATGATGCAATGTTAAAATATAATGATGAGTCAAAAGGATATATTAAACTTGATGGCACAAGAATTCAGTACCCTATAGTTCAGCATAGTGATAACGATTATTACTTGGTAAAAGGTTCAGATAAAGTGGCAAATGGTGGTGGAGCTATTTTTATGGATTCACGTTGTGGAGGACTTGATGCCAGAATGAGTGTTGTGTATGGACACAACATGATGGATGGTTCAATGTTTCACGACTTAATGAAATTTTCAAAAGAAGATTTTTGCAAGAAAAATCAGACATTTGATGTTTATGTGGGACATCGTCATTATATTTATCACGTATTTTCGTCATTTAGAACTAAGGCAGATAATGAAGATATATATAAGTTTGGCTTTAAAGATGATGATGAGTTTGCTAAATGGATTAAGAAGACTTATGACAAGAGTAATTTCAAGTATGACAGTAAAATGCCAGGTGTATCAGACAAGATTTTGATATGTTCTACTTGTGTGGATAACAATGGTAACAGAATGGTTGTATGTATGTACAGAGGGGAAGAAGTAGTGGATTAGTGTAAACTAACTTAATTTTATTAAGTAATACTTAAAAAAATAAGGGATTTTAGGGAATGGTATTGATTTTTATTAAGAAATAGTGTAACTTATATATCGACGAGGGAAACCTCACCGCTAAATGAGATTAAGAACAAGGGCGTTCTTCAAAGAATTATTTGGAGAAAAGCCTTTTTTTATTACAAGGCTAAAGACATATAGAGTGGACAGAGTAAATGCCTTTTTAAATTAGCGGAATGAAAAATAGTTAAGTATAGAAAGGAACAGACACTATGGGAGTTAATGTATCAGAAGTATTTGGACAGAATGTATTCGATGAATCAGTAATGAAGAATCGTTTACCTGAAGCAACTTACAATGAAATTAAGAAAATTATGCACGAAGGTGGAGATATCACAATGGATATCGCAAACATCGTTGCACAGGCTATGAAGGAATGGGCTGTTGAAAAAGGTGCTACACATTATACACATGTATTCCAGCCATATATCATTTCAGTAGGAGCTGAAAAACATGATTCCTTCGCATCATTACCAACAGATGGTAAGATTGATAATACATTTACAGGAAAAGATTTATTAATGGGAGAACCTGATGCATCATCATTCCCATCAGGTGGATTGAGACAGACATGTGGAGCAAGAGGTTATACAGCATGGGATGTTACATCACCTGCTTACATAAAAGATGATACACTTTGCATCCCAACAGCATTTTGCTCATACACAGGTGAATCACTTGATACAAAGACACCTTTACTCAAAGCAATGCATGCAGTAAGTAAATATGGTATAAGACTTTTAAGATTATTAGGAAATACAACATCAAGAAGAGTTCTTTCATATGTTGGTCCTGAACAGGAATATTTCTTAATTCCTGAAGATTTATATGAACAGAGACCTGACCTTAAATTCTCAGGACGTACACTTTTCGGTGCTATGCCTCCAAAAGGACAGGAAATGTCAGATCAGTATTTTGGTGATATTAGAGAAAAAGTTAAGAAATTTATGTCAGACGTTGATGAACAGTTATGGAAATTAGGAATCACAGCAAAGACACAGCATAATGAAGTTGCTCCTTGTCAGCATGAAATTGCACCTATTTTCTCAGTTTCAAATGTAGCATTAGATAATAACTACTTAGTAATGAACGTATTAAAGAAGACAGCTAAGAAGTATGGATTGGTTTGTTTATTACATGAAAAACCATTTGATGGAATTAATGGCTCAGGTAAACACAACAACTGGTCACTTACAACAGATGACGGAATTAATTTATTTAAACCGGGAAAAGAACCTGAAAATAATAAGGTATTCCAGTTAGTGCTTGCATGCCTTATGTCAGCAGTTGACAAACATGCAGTATTGCTTAGAACAGCCGCTTCTAACACAGGTAACGATCACAGATTAGGAGCAAATGAAGCACCACCTGCAATCATTTCTATTTATTTAGGAGATCAGGTTGGAGATGTAGTAGATCAGATTATTAAGAATGGAAAAGCTACTTCAAGCCTTCATTCAGGTGTAATTGATTTTGGTATTAACAAACTTCCTGTATTAGAAAAGGATCCTACAGATAGAAACAGAACATCACCATTTGCATTTACAGGTAACAGATTCGAATTCAGAATGGTTGCTTCATCAAACTCAATTGGTGATACAAATACAGTACTTAGTGCAATGATGGCAGAAGCATTTGCAGATGCAATTGATGCTCTTACAGGTGCTGAAGATTTAGATAAAGCTGTAGAAGAATATACAGTAAAACTTATGAGAGAAAATGAAAGAATTATCTTCAACGGAAACGGTTATTCAGCAGAATGGCCTGTAGAAGCTGAAAAGAGAGGACTTCCAAACTGCAAGTCTATCGTAGATGCAATTCCTTCATTAGTAGCTGATTCAACAGTTAAGATGTATGAAAGATTCAATATTATGTCTAAGGCAGAACTTGAAGCTCGTAAGGAAATCATGTTTGAACAGTATGCAGGAGTAAGAAATATCGAGGCTTTAACTATGATTGATATGGCAAGCAAGATGTTTATTCCATCAGTTGTATACTATACAAAAGAACTTGCTGATACAGCAATTGCAGTAAAAGAGGCAGGAGCAGATGCTTCAACTCAGATAGAATTATTAAATGCTGTAACAGCTAAGTTAAATGAAGCTAAAGCAGGATTAGAAGACTTAAAGAAGGCAACAGCTAAGGCTCAGAGCATTGATGACAATCAGGAAAAGGCAGAAAGCTACAAGTCAGAAGTAATGGCAGCAATGGCAGAACTTAGAAAACCTGTAGATGAACTTGAAATGATTGTAGACAAAGAAGTATGGCCGGTACCTTCATATGGAGATATTTTATTCTACTAAAATCAAAAACTAAATATGATAAATAGCAAAAGTGCACCGAAAGAATGAAAACTTTCGGTGCACTTTTGATTTGAGTGGTAAGCAGCGCGAGCGTAAATTGCAATAAATATATCAGGGCCTTTCAGCTTTATTTGAAGAAAACAGAAATCAATCCGTTTACAATAATTATTAAAGTTATCAAAGGTAAAACACATTTACAATAAAAACGTATTTTATTTGGAACCTTAAGTCCTGAGCCTAAATTAACCTCAGCAATGTAATTATCCCATCCCCATCCATATTTGCTTGTACAGAATAAAGTGTAAATCAGGGAACCAATTGGAAGAATTAAATTACTAATCATAAAATCTTCTAAATCTAAAACACTAGTTCCATCACCTAAAGGATGAAAACCTGATAGCAGGTTAAATCCTAAAATACAAGGAAGAGATGCTAATATAATAACAATAGTATTTACAATAGCTGTTTTCTTTCTGGACCATCCCCATAAATCCATGCATGAGGACATAATGTTTTCAAATACTGCAATTACAGTTGAAAAAGCGGCAAATGCCATAAATATAAAGAAGCAGCTTCCCCATATTCTTCCGCCGGGCATTTGAATAAATATATTAGGTAAAGTAACAAAAATAAGACTAGGTCCCTGATCTGGGTTAACTCCAAATGCAAAGCATGATGGAAAAATAATAAGTCCTGATACAATTGCTACAAAAGTGTCTAAAGCGACAATGTTTATTGATTCACCTAATAGGCTGCGGTCCTTGCCCAAATAACTTCCAAAAATTGCCATAGAACCCATTCCTATACTAAGTGTAAAGAATGCCTGATTCATAGCAGCAACAATTACATTTACCAATCCGATTTCTTTTATTCTATTAAAATCAGGAACAAGATAAAAATATAATCCTTTATCAGATCCATCAAGGAAAATACTGTTAATGGCTAAAACTACCATAATTATTAAAAGTGCAATCATCATTGTTTTTGATATTTTTTCAACACCATTTTGTAAGCCTAAAGAGCATACAAGGAAACCAAGGATAATAACAATTACAGTCCAGAAAATCATTTCTGATGGAACATTAAGCATATCAGAAAAATGAGCCTGCACATCTGCTGTAGTAGCGTTTGTAAAATCACCTTTTGCCATGTCGAAAAAGTATCGTAACATCCATCCGGCAACAGTAGTGTAAAACATCATTAAAATATAATTTCCAGCCATTCCAACATATCCATGAAGATGCCAATATTGCCCTTTCTTTTCCAATGCCTTAAATGAACGTGAAATGCTTTGCTGACTTGCACGCCCGACAGAAAATTCCATAGTAAGAATAGGTAAGCCTAAAATTACTAAAAACAAAATGTAAAATAGTACGAAACATCCGCCTCCATTATTACCTACAACGTAAGGAAAGCGCCACACATTGCCAATTCCAATGGCGCATCCAGCAGAAATAAGGATGAAGCCAAGTCTCGATTTAAATTTTTCTCTTTCCATTAAATACCTCGATTCTATAGTGGTTCTTGCATCATATTAAAGAAATTAAAAGAATTTGTCAATTTAACGTGTTAGTGCATTAAAATTATATAAAAATATTTAGTAAATTTTGAAGAAAATTATTGTAAAATAGGGGAGTGTAAAGCCTTTCTTAGTTGAAATGAACAAACAATTGTTGTAGAATTAAGTGGCGTGTAAATACTAAGAATTAATAAAAAAGAAAAGTACTAAATTTTGATATTCATAATCTTATATTAATGAGAAATACAGATAGCAAAATTAAATTTTTCATACTTAATTTCAGTATTAAATTTAATAATATATAGAAAAGAGAGGAGGAGCATCATGTTAGACGAGTTAGATGAATTAGTGAAAAAAGTAATTGAACTAATTGAAGATAAGAAATATGTACTAGTAAAAAAAGAGTTTGCTGACATGAATGAGGCGGATATAGCTGAAGTATTAGAAGAACTTCAGGAAGAACTGCCAACACAGGAATTTATAAGGGTATTCCGATTGCTCCCCAAAGATATAGCGGCAGATGTATTTGCTCATCTTCCTGTAGAAATTGAGCAGTATATAATTAATTCCCTTACAGATAAAGAAACAACAAACATTATTGAAAACATGTTTGCTGATGATGCTGCCGATTTGATGGAAGAAATGCCGGCGAGTGTTGTAAGAAGAATTTTGGCATTGGCTTCGGATGAAACACGAAATGATATAAATCATTTGTTAAAATATCCGGAAGATTCTGCCGGTAGTATTATGACAGTCGAATTTGCTGACTTGAAGGAAAACATTACTGTAAAGCAGGCGTTAGAAAGAATTAGAAAAATAGGAATTGATAAGGAGACAATCAATACCTGTTACGTACTTGATTTGCAAAGGCATTTGGTAGGATCGGTAACACTTAGAACTTTGCTTCTTGGCAATCCTGATGCTATTGTAAGCGATATAATGGATGAAAATGTGATTACTGTAAGTACGTTAGATGATCAGGAAACTGTAGCCAGACAATTCCAAAAATATGACTTTATGGCAATGCCTGTAGTAGATAGTGAAAACAGACTTGTTGGTATTATTACAGTCGATGATATTTTGGAAATTATTGAAGAAGAGGCAACAGAAGATATGGAAAAGATGGCAGCTATTTTACCATCTGACAAGTCATATTTTAGAACGGGAATATTTGAGACATTTAAATCAAGAATTCCATGGCTTCTTATTTTAATGATATCAGCAACAATTACAGGTACGATAATAGACAGTTTTGAAGCAAAACTTGCAGGAATTACAGGATTGGTTGCGTTTATACCTATGTTAATGGATACAGGTGGAAATTCCGGTGGACAGGCTTCAGTTACAATTATTCGTGCGATTTCACTTAATGAAGTGGAATTTAAAGACATTTTCAGGGTAATATGGAAAGAAATAAGAGTTGCAGTTTTGTGCGGCTTAACATTAGCGGTAGTTAATTTTATAAGAGTTTTAATTATGAATGCTTTAGGAACAGGAATTACTCACGAAGCTATAATGGTAAATATTACTGTGTGTATTACACTGTGTATTACGGTAATGTGTGCTAAGTTAGTTGGATGTATGCTTCCAATATTAGCAAATCAGTTGGGATTTGATCCGGCAGTAATGGCTAGTCCGTTTATTACAACAATCGTGGATGCTATTTCACTTGTATTATTCTTAAAGATTGCAACATTTATGTTAATGTGATAAAGTTTTGTATTGAAAAACCAAAGAGAGATACAAATACTTGTATCTCTCTCGGGTAAATTTATTCTAATAAAAAAAGGGAGGAGAATCGACTCCTTAGCCGATTCACGAATATGCCTGATGCATATTCAAAATTATGAAAAAATATGAAAAAACGAGTAACAAAATCAGTAACAACTGTTTTTGTTTACAATATATATACTAAAGTTAAATCGTGAAAAAATGATGTTTTCAATGTGAAAGTATATTTAATTTAGTATGAACAAAATATGAACGGAGGAAAGACAATGGCAGACAAGAATCCAATAGTAACAATTGAGATGGAGAATGGAGATATAATGAAAGCTGAATTATATCCTGAAGTTGCTCCTAATACAGTAAATAATTTTATCAGCCTTGTAAAAAAAGGCTTCTATGATGGAATAATTTTTCATAGAGTAATTGAAGGATTTATGATTCAGGGTGGAGATCCTGAAGGAACAGGAATGGGTGGCCCGGGATACAGTATTCAGGGTGAATTCAATTATAATGGTTTTGCAAATGACCTTAAGCATACACCGGGAGTGTTATCTATGGCTAGAGCAATGGATCCGGATAGTGCAGGATCACAGTTCTTTATTATGCATGAAGCCGCACCACATTTGGATGGACAGTATGCTGCATTTGGAAAAATCATCGAAGGAATGGATGTTGTTGATGCAATAGCAACAACAAAGACAGGTGCGATGGACAGACCTGTTAATGAACAGAAGATGAAAAAGGTCACAGTTGAGACATTTGGTGTTGAATACGACGAACCTGAAACATACTAATATTAATTTAGTGAATTATAAAAATGTAATGGTTATATACTAAAAATAGAATTGAATTTAGTTAAATATCATTTAATATATCAATTATATATGGAAAGTATTGAATTATAAAAGAGTTAATATTACAATTGGTTTGTCAGAAAGACCTTGGAGAGGGTCTTTAAAAACTACTACTGTATAGATAGAAGGAGAACTTATCATGGCACAGATTACAAAGAATATGATTATCGGCGATATTTTAAAAATTAATATGGGAGTAGTTCCTATTTTATTAAATGAAGGAATGCATTGTATAGGATGTCCTGCATCTCAGGGAGAATCATTAGAAGAAGCTTGCATGGTACATGGCATTGATGCTGATGCGCTTACAGTAAAGTTAAATGAATTTCTTGCAAATGTAGAAAATGAAGAAAATAAATAATATTGTATTAAAAATCTAATGAAGACAGCAATGTTATATATTTCTTATGAAACAATATATTAAAATTAAGATTGTTTTAAATTAACAAATAAAAAGCAATTGCACCAATGTATTAAACGTGGTGCAATTGCTTTTTATAATATATGTAATTGTTTAATTATAATGTAATAAAACCTGTAGCTTTGTCGATAACATAGTAAGCACGATTATCTTCAGGTTTGATATAAAGTTCAACAGATGTAACTGTTTTCTTTCCTGTTTTAGCTGTGTAATCAGCTTTAGCAGCTTCCTTTAATGCTTCAACATCAAATTCTTTTCCATAGAACTGAACTAATACTTTTTCAACTTTTTTAGCGGCAGCTTTTTTAGTTGTAGTCTTTTTAGCAGCTTCCTTCTTAGGTTCAGCTTTAACAGCTTCTTTTTTTACTGGAGTAACTTTAGCAGCTTCCTTCTTAGGTTCAGCTTTAACAGCTTCTTTCTTTACTTCAGTAACTTTAGCAGTTTCCTTCTTAGGTTCAGCTTTAACAGCTTCTTTCTTTACTTCAGTAGCTTTAGCAGCTTCCTTCTTAGGTTCAGCTTTAACAGCTTCTTTTTTTACTGGAGTAACTTTAACAGTTTCCTTTTTTGTGTCCTTAACTTCAGCTTTTGTATCAATTTTTTTTGCAGTTTCTTTTGCAACAGTTTTTGTAGCTTTTGATGTTGCCATAATGAAATCCTCCTTTTTGTAAGGTCGATTAATAAAAGCCCACCAATATTGTAAGTAAATCAACCTATATAAATAAAATTTTCTATAATATTCCGAAGATAATAATAACGCGGGCAAAAAAAAATTGCAATAAATGGAAAACAAATTTGGCAATACACACAAATAATAAGTCGTAATTTAAAAAAATGTATCAAATATACCAATAAAAAAGTGCCTTAAATATAGTAAATAATTGTTAATTACAGTCTGATGTTTCATACAATTATGAATTAATAAACATATAAAATAGAGGAAAACCGGTATAAATAATGTTGATATTGAACCCTAGGACAAATGCCTATTAAGGCTATTCACTTTGAAAAATTGTTTTTCATATTTGCAAAATCAGGTAATTAAATGTATTCAAAGTAACATAATATTTATTGTAAAAAGATATATATGTATGATAGAATAATATAGAAAAATGCAGAAAGGAGCGAAATATGGATTATGTTGTAGTATGGCTGGCTCTGTTTGTTATACTTGCAGTTTCAGAGTTAATAACAATGGGATTAACAAGTATATGGTTTGCTGTAGGAGCACTGGCCGCATGCTTAGTTTCGGCATTGGGGGCAAATTTGATTGTGCAGGCAATAGTTTTTGTTGTTGTGTCAATCTTAATATTATTATTTATTCGCCCATTTGCAGTAAATTATATTAACAAAGATCCTGAAAAAACAAATGTTGAGTCCATGGAAGGAAAGGTTGGAGAAGTGACGGCTGATATAAACAACGTACTTGCAACCGGAACTGTAAAGATTGATGGAATGGACTGGACAGCAAGAACTGATAATGGAGAAATCATAGAAGCCGGAGAATATGTAAAAGTATTAAGGGTTGAGGGTGTCAAAGTTATTGTCGAAAAAACGGAACTAAATAATTGAGCATGAAGTAAGATTGAGGAGGAGTAAAATGCCATTATTAATTGTAGTAGTAGTATTAGCGTTGATTTTAGTATCAACATGCGTAAAGATTGTACCACAGGCACATGCCTATGTTATTGAAAGACTTGGAGGATATAAATGCACATGGTCTGTAGGTCTTCATTTTAAAGTGCCATTTTTAGATATGGTAGCAAGAAAAGTTAACTTGAAGGAACAGGTTGTTGATTTCGCACCTCAGCCGGTTATTACAAAGGATAACGTAACAATGAGAATTGATACAGTTGTATTTTTCCAGATTACAGATCCTAAACTTTTCTGCTATGGTGTAGAAAGTCCTATTATGGCTATTGAAAATTTAACAGCAACAACTCTTAGAAATATTATTGGTGATTTGGAATTAGATGAAACACTTACATCTAGAGAAATTATTAATGCTAAGATGAGACAGTCTTTAGATGAAGCAACAGATCCATGGGGAATTAAAGTTAACAGAGTGGAACTTAAGAACATCATTCCACCAACAGCAATTCAGGATGCGATGGAAAAGCAGATGAAGGCTGAACGTGAACGTAGAGAAGCAATCTTAATTGCAGAAGGTGAAAAGAAGTCAGCTATTCTTAGAGCAGAAGGAAAGAAAGAATCAGCAGTACTTGAAGCAGAGGCAGAAAAACAGGCAGCAATCTTAAAGGCTGACGCTGAAAAACAGAAAAGAATTCTTGAAGCAGAAGGTGAAGCACAGGCAATTCTTAAAGTACAGAATGCAACTGCAGAAGGTATCAAATTAATAAAAGAAGCAGGAGCAGACCAGTCAGTACTTACATTAAAGAGCTTAGAAGCATTTGCTGCGGCAGCAGACGGTCAGGCAACAAAGATTATAATCCCATCTGACATTCAGGGACTCGCAGGCTCAGTAAAAGCAATAACAGAAGTAATAAAAGACTAATAATAAAAAAAGACAGGTTCTTAAGAAAGCTTGCTTTCAGAGAGAACCTGTCCCTTTTTTTGAGGATACTACGAATGCCACAAAAATTACCGCAAAATTGCCACATCAGTATAATTGAATAAGTGAATATGAAACTTTATAATAAACAAAGGCAGACGAATGATTAGAGGGGAAAAATGGATAAGATAATAAAAAAGACAATCATAGGAGTTATGTTATGCGTTGCCTGCATAACAATATGTGCATGCAATGGAAAAGAAAAAATAAAAGAGACAACTGCTGTAAATGATAATACATATATAGAAGAAACAACAAATCAAGAAGTAAGTACAAATAATGAAGAAAGTACACAGGACGCTTTAGATGAAGCGATTAAGCAGTTAGAAGAATTAAATGATATTTTAAAGGATTAAAAGGAAGGGTAAAATGAAAAGAATAGCACAGACATTTTTTATAACAATGACAATAATTATGATTTATAGCATGAGTGCATTTGCGGCAGTAGATTATAATGTTATGACAAATGAAGAATTAGATGTAATTATAGAAGACAATAATTCTATTATTGATACTAAAAGTGTAAAACTTACAGAAATAAACAATAAATGCATAGAATTAATAAAAAAGAATACAAAACCAACAGAAGAATTTAAAATAAAAATAAATGAATATACTGAAAATTTGAAAATATATACTGAAAGAATACGTGCACAGAAGGAAGTGTGCCAGAAGAAAAGCTTAAAGATGGAAAATGCAAAATTAAATAATAAGAAGAAAAGTTATATAAAAAAACAACAGATAAAATATATAAAGAGTCAGAACAAGCTTTCATCTATTTTGAGAAAAGCTACAAAAGAATCAAATGAAATGAAAAAATATATTAGAAGCAGTCAAAAAGTAACAGAAAGCAAGGTTATTACTACAACAGACAGAAGATTAAATTGCGATAACCGAAAAATACAGATAGCATCGTTAGAATTAGAATCTGTAGTTTCAGAAAATTAAAGATAACCGTAAATAGGAGGAAACAAAATGAACAAAGTTCATTTTTTATAAATGTTTCCGACGAATAGCCGCTGACCGAAGGGCGGGGGCATTACATATTTTATAAGAGGGATAAAAATGAGCGAATTAATTTATATAGCTGATGATGAAAAGAATATACGTGAGTTAGTAAAATGTTTCTTAGAAAATCAGGGATATGAAGTTGAGACATTTTCTAATGGAGATGATTTATTTAAAAGATATAAAGAAAAAAATGCTGATATGATAATTTTAGATGTTATTATGCCGGGAACAGATGGTGTGGAAATATGCAGGCAGATAAGACAAATAGCAAATGTTCCAATAATCATTTTATCAGCAAAAGATAGCGAAGAGGATAGGATAAAAGGAATAAGTGTTGGCGGGGATGATTATCTGACAAAGCCGTTTTCACCAATAGAACTTGTGGCGAGAGTTCAGGCATTATTTAGAAGAATTTCGATGGATAAGGTAGAAAAAGTAGAAAAGGTTACATTTGGAAATATAAAAATTGATGTGACTAAGAAGCAGGCATATGTAGATGATGAGGAAATTGCTCTTACACCACTGGAATTCGACTTCCTTAAATATCTTATACAAAAGAATAATCAGGCAATTTCTAGAGAAGAATTGCTTAAAGAAGTGTGGAAAATCGCATATGATATTGATACAAGAGCTACAGATGATACAGTAAAGAGGCTTAGAAGAAAAATAGCAGACAGCAATGTAGAAATAAAAACAGTATGGGGATATGGATTTAAAATGGCATTAAAAAAGTAGGTGTAAAATGAGAACGATATATAAACAATTATTGTCATCAATGCTTGCAATTTCAGTTGCAGTACCTATTATAATCTTAGTTATTTTTAATGTTGTAATGACTAATAATATACAGACCACGGCTAAAAAGGAATTATCAAGCACAATGACAACGATGGAAAAACTTGTGCAAACATCGTATGAAGAAGGGGACTCATCAGAACTCCTTACTAATTTAGTTGCAGCTCTTACTTCCACAAAATTATCAGGAAACACTAATTTTTATATTTTGAGAAATGAAAATATAAGTTTTAAGAGTGATAGTGGGTTTGAAATAAATGATGGTCAGATAATAAAAATTTCAAAATCAAAAAAAGATATCCACAGAGAAAAAATTAATAATTATCAATGTTACACTTCAGTTGTATCTTTGGACAATTACGAGGGTGTTAAAAATGCATCAATGGTATTTGTAACGAATACGAGGAATGGGACGGACAATCTTGTAAATTCTAATGTAATATTAATGGTTATTATACTTATTTGCATGATAGTAAGTGTTGTATTTTCCGTAAAATTGTCAAAAAGTATTAGCAATCAGATTATGAAAGCCTGTGCTTACGCAAATGAAGTAGGAAATGGAATATTTACAAATAAAATTGAAGGACAGTCAAATAAAGAAATAGAAGATTTGTATAAGAGCCTTAATCATATGGCTGCAAAATTAAAAGCAAATGACGAAAATCAAAAGAGTTTTTATCAGAATATTTCTCACGAGTTTAGAAATCCACTTATGTCAATACAAGGTTATGCAGAAGGTATTGAAAGTGGAATATTAAGCGATAATGTAGGGGCGGCATCAGTCATCAGACAGGAAAGTATAAAACTAAATAAGATGGTGGCTGAACTTCTTACATTATCCAAATTTGATAGTAAGATGTATAATGTTTCCATTGAGAAATTTAATGCAAGAGAGATTATGTTAGATGCTTTGCAGAGAATAAAAGGAATTGCATTAAAAGAAGAAATCGATATTGATATGGAAATAGATAAACAGATGAGCATAAATATTGACGAAGATTTGTTCCATAATGTTATTTTAAACATTACATCAAATTGTATTAGATATGCAAAAAAACAGGTTTTTATCAGAGGATATGTAATGGAAGGTAAAAACGTAATTGAAATATACGATGATGGAGATGGAACAATTGAAAAGAACATTCCTCATTTGTTTGAAAGATTCTATAAAGGAGAAAAAGGAAACTTCGGATTAGGTCTTGCAATAGCAAAAGAAGCAATGGAAAACATGAATGGAAATATAACTGCAATACCAAATGGAGAAAGCAAAATTCCGGGAAATTATAAAATTAAATTTTTGCTATGTTTTAGCTAATATTTGTCAAATTAATTTGTTTAAGGCAATTTGAATATTAAAAATTGTCAAAATGGGAAAAGAGTTGTATTAATAATTAACAGATATTTACTCTACTTTATTAACATTAGTAAGTTTTTCTTGACAAATTCTGTATTTTGCGTAAAGTTAAAAAAGACGAAATGACAAAGAACGGAGAAAAACAGAATGTTTAATGAAAAAATGGTTTTGTGTGCGTCTAATGCATATGAAAAAAAGTATTATTTAAACGATCAATTTTCTAATCTTCCGGAGCGTGTAAAACAGGAATTGCAGATTATGTGTGTGCTGTTTACAGAAGAAGTAGGTGGAATTCTTATTTTGCAATATGAAGAAGATGGAACATTACAGATTGTCACAGAGGCAGATGAGGGAGACCTTTTATATGATGATATAGGATGTGGATTAAAGGTTAAGCAGATGCAGCTTGATAAGAGAGAACTTTTAGAATCACTGGAAATGTACTATAAAGTATTTGTTTTAGGAGAGGAATAAATGTTAATTACAGTTGACGCCGGTAATACTAATATTACACTTGGTGTATTTAAAGAAAAAAAAGTTTATGCTACATTTAGAATGACAACTCAGATGGCAAGAACATCAGATGAATATGGAGTATTAATTGCAGAAATGCTTGGACGAAAAGGTATTTCACCTAAAGATATTGAAGCAGTAATAATATCATCGGTTGTACCTAAGATTATGTACTCATTAACAAATGGAATTTACAAATATATTGGATTACATCCTATTGTTATTGAGGCAGGCACAAAGACGGGAATAAAGATTCAGCGTGCAAATCCTAGGGAAGTTGGAACAGATAGAATCGTAGATGCAGTAGGTGCATATGAATTATATGGTGGACCATGTATTGTAATTGATTTTGGAACAGCTACAACATATGATTTAATTACAAAAGATGGAACATTTGCAGCAGGAGTTACATCTCCGGGTATCAGAATTTGCGCAAAGGCATTATGGAATGATACTGCAAAGCTTCCTGAAATTGAAATTAAAAAGCCTGAATCAATACTTGGAAAAGATACAATTACGAGTATGCAGGCGGGTATAGTTTATGGCTATATCGGACAGACAGAGTACATCATAGATAATATGAAAAAGGAAAGCGGACTTCTCAACGCAAAAGTTATTGCAACAGGTGGTCTTGGAAGAATTATTTATGAAAATACGGATAGAATAGATATTTATGATAAGGAACTCACTCTTCAGGGAATGAGACTTATTTACGAAAAAAATAAAAAGTAAAGGTGCTTAATGAAGATAGGAAATATTGAAATTGAAAATTGTTTGGCACTTGGACCAATGGCAGGAGTAACAGACCTGCCATTTCGCTTATTGTGTAAAGAGATGGGATGCAACATGCTTTATACGGAAATGGTTAGTGCAAAGGCAATTCTATATAAAAACAAGAATACCAAAGAATTATTGAATATAGATAAAAATGAACATCCTGTAGGAGTTCAGTTATTTGGCTCTGACCCTGATATAATGGCACAGATTGCAGCACAGGTTGAAGAAGGAGAGTGCGATTTTATCGACATAAATATGGGATGCCCGGTTCCTAAAATTGTAAATAACGGCGAAGGTTCAGCATTGTTAAAACAGCCAAAATTAGTAGAAGAAATTCTTACAAAAATGGTTAAGGCCGTAAATAAACCTGTCACTGTAAAGATACGAAAAGGCTTTGAAAATGGAACGGTTTATGCTGCTGAAATTGCAAAAATTGCAGAAAGCTGTGGTGTATCGGCTATAGCAGTTCATGGAAGAACGAGAGAACAATACTATAGTGGCAAGGCAGATTGGGATGTAATAAAAGATGTAAAAAAAGCAGTAAAGATTCCCGTAATTGGAAATGGAGATATTTTTTCAGCTGAGGATGCAAAGGCAATGAAAGAATATACCGGATGTGACGGATTAATGGTTGCAAGAGGTGCAAGAGGAAATCCATGGATATTTAGAGAAATTAAAGAATATCTTGAAAATGGGAATGTTATAGACAAACCGAAAATAAATGATATAAGAGAAATGATTATAAGACATGCTAAAATGCTTGTTGATTATAAAGGTGAGTATACAGGTATTAGAGAAATGCGAAAACATATCGCATGGTATACGGCAGGTTTGCCACATTCAGCAGAACTTAGATGTATGTGTAACCAGATTGAAACTATGGAAAATTTAATAGAGACGGTTAACGCGAAACTGCAATAAACATTGACATTAATGCCGTGTTAGGCTATTATTAATTGTAAAACTTTAAATATAAAAATTTGATCGGAGGATTAAAAAAATGGCAGAAACAAAGAAGAACGTACTTACAAAAGCCGGACTTGATAGATTGGAAAAAGAATTAGAAGATTTAAAGGTAAATAGACGTAGAGAAGTCGCTCAGAAAATTAAGGAAGCAAGAGAACAGGGCGATTTATCAGAAAACGCTGAATATGATGCTGCAAAAGATGAGCAGAGAGATATTGAAGCAAGAATAGATGAAATCGAAAAAATTCTTAAAAATGTTGAAGTAGTTGCTGATGAGGACGTTGATATTAATAAGATTAGTGTTGGATGTCATGTAAAAATCTACGATTATGAATTTGACGAAGAATTAGAATTTAGCATTGTAGGTTCTACAGAAGCAAACAGTCTTCAGCAGAAACTTTCAAATGAATCTCCATTAGGAATGGCATTACTTGGTCATGAAGTAGGTGATGATGTACTTGTTGAATTAGCAGATGGAGAAGCTAAATATAAAGTATTAGAGATTAAGAAGGTACTTTAATTTTAATAAAAATTCACAAAAAGATATAGATATAAAGGAGTAACAATGGGACAGCAGAATAACCAGAATCAGCAGCAGGATATTAATCAGCTTTTAAAGGTAAGACGTGAAAAATTAGCTGATTTGCAGGAAAAGGGAAAGGATCCTTTTCAGATTACAAAATATGAAGTAACACATCATAGCCAGGAAATTAAAGATAATTTTGACAAGTTAGAATGTGGACATGATGAAGAAGGAAAATTAATCAGAGACGACTCTAAATTAGTTTCAATTGCCGGACGTATTATGTTAAAACGTGTAATGGGTAAGGCTTCATTCTGTAACGTTCAGGATAGAGATGGTAACATTCAGGTTTATGTTGCAAGAAATGATATAAGCAAAGAAGAACCATGGGAAGAATATAAGGATTTCAAGAAAATGGATATCGGTGATATCGTTGGAGTTAAAGGTTATCCATTTAAGACTAAGACAGGTGAAATGAGTATTCATGCAACAGAAGTTACTCTTCTTACAAAGAGTCTTCAGATTCTTCCTGAAAAGCATCATGGTCTTACAAATACAGATATGAGATACCGTCAGAGATATCTTGATTTAATTATGAATCAGGAATCAAAGGAAACTTTCATTAAGCGTTCAAAGATTATTAAGGAAATCAGAAACTTCCTTGATGCAAAAGACTTTATGGAAGTCGAGACACCTATGCTTGTACACAACGCAGGTGGTGCAGCAGCAAGACCATTTGAAACACATTACAATTCATTAGATGAAGATGTTAAACTTCGTATTTCTCTTGAATTATACCTTAAGAGACTTATCGTTGGTGGTTTAGAAAGAGTATACGAAATCGGTAGAGTATTTCGTAACGAAGGTGTAGATACAAGACATAATCCTGAATTTACACTTATGGAATTATATCAGGCATATACAGATTATTATGGTATGATGGACCTTACAGAAGAGATGTTCAGATACCTGGCAGAAAAGGTTGTAGGTAGCACAAAGTTTACTTACAATGGAATTGAAATCGATTTTGGTAAGCCGTTTGAAAGAATTACAATGGTTGATTGTATTAAGAAATATACAGGAATTGATTTTGACACAGTTACAACAGATGAAGAAGCTAAAGCTTTAGCAAAGGAACATAATGTAGAATTTGAAGAAAGACATGGAAAAGGCGAAATCATTAATCTTTTCTTTGAAGAATTCTGCGAAGAGAAACTTATTCAGCCTACATTTGTTATGGATCATCCAATTGCAATTTCTCCACTTACAAAGAAGAAACCGGAAGATCCTACTAAGGTAGAACGTTTTGAGTTATTTATTAATACATGGGAAATGTGTAACGCATACTCAGAACTTAATGATCCAATTGATCAGAGAGAAAGATTTAAACTTCAGGATGCAGCTGCTGACGCAGGTGATGAAGAAGCTAACCATACAGATGAAGACTTCTTGTATGCACTTGAAGTAGGTATGCCTCCAACAGGTGGTATAGGTTATGGAATAGACAGACTTTGTATGTTATTAACTGATTCACAGGCTATTAGAGATGTATTGTTATTCCCGACAATGAAGAGCTTAGACAGCCCTGTTAAGGAAAATAAGGCAGCTAAGAGTGATGAAGCAGAAAATTGCGACCAGAATGCGACTGTTGAAGAAAAGATTGATTTTTCAAATGTAAAGATTGAACCTTTATTTGAAGAAGAAGTTGATTTTGAAACATTTAGCAAGTCAGACTTTAGAGCAGTTAAGGTTAAAGAGTGTGTTGCAGTACCAAAGAGCAAAAAACTTTTACAGTTTACACTTGATGATGGCACAGGCGTAGATAGAACAATCCTTTCTGGTATTCATGCATATTATGAACCAGAAGAATTAGTTGGAAAGACACTTATTGCTATTACAAACCTTCCACCTAGAGCAATGATGGGAATTGAATCTTGTGGTATGTTACTTTCAGCAGTAAACAACCTCAAAGATTCAGAGGATGAAGAACTTCATCTTCTTATGGTTGATAACCATATTCCAGCAGGTGCAAAACTCTATTAAGATGATGTAAAGATGTACCGTTTTACCGAATAGACGGGATGTACTTCATTTGATAAAAAACTAAAAAAACAGCGATTTACATCAAACTTACATCAATTGATGCAGAAATCGGTGCAAGCAAGAAAAAATCGCATAATTAGTGCAATGAGTGGGCAATTCCAATCGGAGTTGCCCATTTTTAAAACAAACAGAAAATACAAATCGGAATTTAAAAGGATGATGATATGATGGATAAATTAAAAAAGAACATGGTTTTCTACCTACTGTTGCTGATAGATTTTTATATCGTTCCTTGGTTTATAAAAGACACAGGAAGTGCAATGATTGTTATGTTAGTAATTATTCCTCTAATATGTTTAATAACCTCTGTTTTTTATGGGATTAGGAATGGTTTTAACTTCTGGTATATTTTGATTGTAGCAATAATGTTTGCGCCATCTATATTTATATTTTATAACTCAAGTGCATGGGTTTATGTAGTTGGATATGCTGTTATTGCATTATTGGGAAATTTAATAGCATTGCCATTAAGAAAAAGATAACTTCCAGTTTATAAAATTAAGAAAATGGAATTTAAGGAGGAGTATGTAAATGAAATTAGCAGATTTAGCAACAGGCTCTGATTGGATAGTGTGGATTGTCTTTGCGATATTTGTTGTACTTTCTATTATTTTACTTTCTGGACATGGAAGCTGGTTCATTTCTGGATATAATATAGCTTCAAATGAAGAAAAGGAAAAATATGATGAAAAGAAGTTATGCAGAACAATGGGAATTGGAATGTCTATTATAGCAATTCTTGCATTAACTATGGGCTTGTTTGAAAATATTTTGCCTGCATTTTTTGTATATATTGCATTGGGGATTATTTTGGTTGATGTCGTGGTAATTATCATTTTAGGAAACACACTATGCAGAAAGTAATAACTTCCAGTTTTTGAAACTGAGAAATCGGAATTTGGAGGTAAAAAGCATGATGAAGCTCGATAATTTTATTAATATGATGACGGGACACTTTAATAACAAAGAGCAGTTTGATAATATGCAGAGAGAAGGGAAAACATATCCTTATGCAGAACACATTAATACAATCTGTAATGAGAAAATTTTAAACCTTCCTAAAGATTTTAATGGTAAATTTGTTGTTGAAGAAAGCTACTATGAGACAAATGGTAAACGCCATGCTTCCCCACATCTTTTCCTTATTACAGAGAAAGAAGACGGAATTGTGTTGTATTCTTATGAAATACCAGAAGGAGAAGATAAAAGTACGTTTTCATATGATTCTATGAAAAATGCTGACTACACTGAATTGAAAAAATCTGAAAAATTCACTCCGGCGCTCTATCATGAGAAAGATGGAATCTGGGAAGGAGGCAGTACAAGCCAGTTTTCACCGATAATGACATTTAAGCTTTGGGAAAAGTTTTCTGATAGTTGTCTGGAGGTATCTGAAAGCATGGAAGTTAATGGAAAGAAAACTTTTGGATATGATGAACCAATTATCTATAAGCGAGTATAATCCAAGAATGAAATATTGCGATAAATTCCAGTTTGTAGAATTCAAAAATTTAATATGAAATATGAGATAGAGCGTATGGAAATTAACTATACGTTCTATTTTTTGCCTTTTTTGAAAAAGTGATTAAAAAACTATTGACATTTTGTTACTGAAACAAAATAGTAATCATTCCTAATTTACATTGACATACTAACATGAAATATATATAATCCTTATTAAGAACAATTCCTAATAAGGAGAAATTATGAAAGTAAGAAGAAATACAATCCAAAAAGATTTAGTTTTAAGGGCTGTAAATGAAATGAAAAGACATGCAACTACAGAAGAAGTGTATGAATTCATTAAAAAAGAGCATCCGACAATTGGAAAAGGAACTGTTTATAGAAATTTAGGAATTTTAGTTGAAGAAGGAAAAATTAGAAAGGTTGAAGTTCCTGACGGACCGGATCGTTTTGATTTTACACTAAAGGATCATTATCATGTTAGATGTATTAAATGTGGTGATGTTTCTGATGTTGATATGGATGAGGTTAAAGATTTAACTGAGAAAATTAATAATGTTCATGGAATAAAGTTTCTGAGCCATGATATATTTTTTAAAGGAATTTGTTCGTTATGTTTAGAGAAAGAGGAGGATTGCGAGGAATAATTAAATACTATATAAATTAAGCTGTGAATTTTTTTATAGCAAAAGAAAACGATAAAAATAAAAAAGGTATTAGGAGAAAAATTATTATGAAAACTCAAATTGTTAATTCTAAAAAAGCAGTTATGATAGGATGTGGATTCGTAGGTTCAGCATCAGTATTTGCATTAATGCAGAGCGGATTATTTACAGAGATAGCTCTTATTGATGCAGATAAGGATAAAGCAGAGGGAGAGGCTATGGATATAAGTCATGGAATACCATTTGCCAGCCCGATGAGAATATATGCCGGTGATTATGATGATGTGGCAGATGCAGCTATTGTTATTATATCTGCAGGTGCAGGACAAAAGCCGGGAGAAACAAGAATTGACCTTGTAAATAAAAATGTTGCTATATTTAAGTCGATAATACCTGAAATAGCGAAAAGAAATTTTTCAGGAATATTGCTTGTAGTGGCTAATCCTGTGGATATTTTAACTCAAGTGGCAATAAAGTTGTCAGGGCTTCCTGAAAACAGAGTAATTGGTTCAGGAACAGTCTTAGATAGCGCAAGATTAAGATATAAACTCGGCGAACATTTATCTGTAGACAGTCGAAGCGTTCATGCGTTTATCATAGGGGAACATGGTGATAGCGAGGTAGTAGCGTGGTCGTCAGCAAATGTTTCAGGAGTTCCTTTAAGCGAAATGTGCGAGATGAGAGGACACTATAAGCATAAGGAAAATACTGAAGAAATTGCAACAGAAGTAAAGAATAGTGCTTATGAAATAATAAATAAAAAACATGCTACATATTATGGAATAGCAATGTCTGTAAAACGAATATGTGAAGTTATTATGCGAGATGAAAAATCAATTATACCGGTATCACACATGATTCATGGTCAATATGAAATTGAAGGAGTTTCATTAAGTATGCCGGTTATTGTAGGTGCAGATGGTATTGAATCAGATGTACCAATAAATCTAAATGGAGAAGAGGCATTAAAACTTAAGGAGTCAGCTGATTCTTTAAAGAAAATAATAGATACGCTCGAATTATAAAAGTATGGTATTATAAAATATACGATTTTAAATAAAGTATTAAAATTGGAGTGGAAAATATATGAAAAAAGTATCATATAAGTTGAAAATTATAATTACAATTATGATAGCATTTAGCTTAATGGTTTCATATGTAAATGTAACTTCTGCGGACAAAAAAATAGAAACAGTAGCTTACAAAAAAACACCGGTTGGAGCACATGGAAGATTAAACGTAAAAGGAACAAAATTAGTAGATCAATACGGAAAAGAAATTCAAATTCAAGGTGTTTCTACGCATGGAATCAATTGGGATGTTGGAAAGCCATATGTTAATTATCAGTCTTTTCAGAATTTGCGTGATGAATGGGGTGTAAATTGCATAAGAGTTGCAATGTATACAGAAGATTATAATGGTTATTGTGTTACCGATGAAAGAGAAAAAAAAGATTTACTTGAAACAATAGATTCAGCTGTTAAATATACTAAAAAATTAGGTATGTACATAATTATTGACTGGCATGTATTAAGTGATCAGAATCCTTTAAAATATAAAAAAGAGGCAAAAGAATTCTTTCGTTTAATGTCAAAAAAATACGGTAAATATAAAAATGTAATATTCGAAATTTGCAATGAACCTAATGGGGCAACTACATGGAATGACATAAAAGTATATGCTAAATCAGTAATTAAAATAATACGAAAAAACGCAAAGAAATCTATTATTATAGTAGGCACACCAACATGGAGTCAGGATGTAGATGTGGCATCAATGTCTCCAATTAAAAATAGTAAAAATATCATGTATGCAATTCATTTTTATGCAGCAACACATCAGGATTACTATATGAATAAAGTAAAAAAAGCAATTTCGAATAAACTTCCTGTGATTTGTACAGAATTTAGTGGCTGTGAAGCCAATGGAAATGGAAACATAAATAAAAGTAGTCTTTATAAATGGTTAAATTACCTTAAAAGTAATGGAATAGGATATTGCTGTTGGAGTCTTAGTAATAAAAACGAAAGCGCTTCACTGCTAAAATCAAATTGCTTAAAAAAATACGGATATAAAAAATCTGATTTATCAAAAATGGGAAAATTATTGGTTGAGTTTTATAAAAAATAAAGATAAAAAAACCTGTCATTTTACATTGTTAAAATGACAGGTTTTGCTTTATTTAAAATAATATTTTAAATGCTTTGTTTATAGTAACAAACTATTTAGTTTTTGCAGATTTTACATTAATCCATTTAGAATAACTAATTTTTCCATTAATGTAATTATAAGTACGAATGCGGATAAAATATTTCTTCTTGGATTTTAATTTTTTAATAGTAGTTTGCGAAATGTTTTTATTCTTTAAAAGAACTTTTTTCGTATTTTTCTTAAATTTTTTATTAGTTGCAACTTGGATTTCATAGCCTTTTACATTTTTTACTTTATTCCATGTAATGGTAATGGATTTCTTAGCTGTTTTAATTTTGCTAATTTTTGTAGCTTTTGGTTTAACAACTTCGTTTGATGAGTTGTTAGAAGATGCTACAGTTTGTTTTGGTGATTCATTTGTCTTAGTAGTTTCTTTTGAGGAAAAACCATTGTTACCGGAATTTCCAGGGTTAACATTTGAATCAAATTTAGTAGTAGGTTGTTCAATATCAGTTACAGAAGGAATATCTGAACTAGTAGTTTCAACATCTGATACTTTAGTAGTAGTTTCGATATTCGATGTTTTAGTGGTAGTTTCAACATCCGATACTTTAGTAGTAGTTTCTTTGTCTGCCGATTTGGTGGTAGATTCAACTTCTGATGTTTCCGGTTCATCTGCAACTTTTAATACTTTAATCTGAGGACTCATATAATTAAGATCCGTATTATCACAGTTCTTGTGAATTCCAAAGAATTTTATAATATATTCCTCACCAGCTTTAAAAATGCATGGTGTAATATTTTCAACATTGTAGTTTGTTGAAACCAGTTCACCGTTATGATAAACATTATAATACGTTGAAATTCGGCAATTATCATCATGTGGTGTTACATTCATTTTCAAATTATAAGTGCCATTTGTTTCAGGAACAAACTTATAAAATTTATAGTAGCTCTTAGCATCATCTCTATAAAAACGAACCGTATCAGTCTGGTCTAATCCGATTGAGTTAAGATTATATTTAAAACGCTCTTTGTCATAAACAGAGAATGTTAATGCTTTGCTTCTACCATCAATATTAAAATATACATAATTATAACCTGAGGACCAGTCGTCCGGGTTCTCTATTGTAAGAGGATATACTGTATATTTGTCAGGAGCATCTGTTGTATATGAATCAGAAGCCTCATCATATGTATATTTAACAACAGTTCCATCGGCATAAGTTACATCAACGCTGTTAATATAATCCGGTAGTGAATATTTGTAAGAACCTGAAATATTGTCAATGCCATCCACAAGCACAGGATCAAGTCCTGTCTGATTCAAACTAAAAGAACTGATAATGGCAGGGTTCTTAAAATTAAAAGTCATATTAACAGTTTCATCCGATGCTTCGCTGTCACTATGAATTAAATAACAGTCAAAAGTATATTTCGTACCCTTTTCAAGATTCAGATTTCTATATTCATACAAAGTCTTGCCATTGGCAAGTTTTGTTGTTTGAGTTGGAAAGTCACGGTTAAGGGAATGATCAGTAGTATTAAAAGCTATAGTATCATTACAGGAATCAGAGTGACTGTCCACAGTTACAAACAAAGTATATGGTCCATCTTCAGGTGGAGTAAAACTCAAGTAACGTCTTAAAGGTGTATTTGGCTTAAGCTTAAGGGTGGAATCTCCGAAAAACATAAAACGGTCAAGCTGATCGTAAGTCTTAATAGTTACAGGAATTTCTTTTTCATAAGAACCCGCCCGAATAAGGAAAGTATTGTCGCTTCCAACAGTCCAATGATTTGTGCCCTGAGTGTCTACAGGGGTCAAATAATAACCGGTATAAGGACTGTAAGGGTCCTTTTCAGTAGTAGGATGAGAGTTGCCAGGAAATTCCATATCTCCATCATAGTAATGAATAGTATAAGACTTTATAAAATTCAAATAAGAATAATTATACTTAAAATAAGAGTGACCGAACTCATTAGTAATCATCTCTCCATTCTGATTTTCGATAAGATTAAATGGCTCATCAGGCTCAGTTAAATCAATACCGGTATTGCCTTCCATTCTAACAAACTTAATTTTTGATTGGGCAGTGGAAGCATCCTTTGAAGAATAGCTTGTGCCATGGGAATAAAAATTAATAATATAAGGAGTACTACTATTAGGGCGCATTGATGAAAGAACACTGTTCATATAAACATCAGGAACGTTTAAATAATCCAGTTCGTCATTGTTTTCATTCTGAAAATATCTGACTCTGGCATTAAGTACATTATTACCATTGTCATCAGTATCCATAAGACAACCTAACTTATATTGATGATAATCTTTCGTTGGATCATAATAATAAGAAACATCATATTCACCGGTAAAGTTAAACTCATCGTCCTTTTTTATTTCCCTAACAATATCGGCAATAATCAAGACGCTTGAATTGGCATGAAGGGTAAACCTAACAGTGAAAACCTGTCCCTTTTTAAGCTGATAATAGTCAATTCGAGTTCTGTCTCCAATACGATAATCTCTTGCGTAAGGTTTAATCTCGTTGCCATCAGCATCCTTGGCAACGCTCAGATTATTAAAACCTTCTATAGTCTTGATTCTTACGGAATACAAGCCATCTTCAGTTGCAGTAAAGGTCATATCCTTATCATTAGGTGTATCACTTGCACTGAAAAAATCTTTTTCTCCAAATACATAATCGTCTGTGTAATCATCTGACTCTGCTTTAACTTTTGCAGGTGAAAATGAAATAGAAGTTAATACTAATAAAAATGTAAGTAATAAACATAATAATTTCTTAGATTTTTTCATATTCTTTATCCTTTCTCTTTTGTTCGATTTTATATTAACATATTGGTATTTATGGGGCAATTATGATTTGAAAAATTATGTATTATATTATTTAAAAGATGGTTAGAATTGTGGGAATGAGTAGCACGGAACAATTCGTAGGCATCAAAGTTTGGAAATTTTGACCTCTACATCTATTTAAAAGTAATTATAAGAACTACCTATATAATTACACTAAGATTTCAGATTTATAACCCCGGTATCTAAAAAAAATAACACCCATATAAAAAAATAACACCCATATAAAAAAGGAAACATTATATATAAAAACGTTTTTTGATAAGATTAGATATGTAAATGTTTATCCAGGAGGAAACAAAATGAACAAAATTCATTTTTAATAAATGTTTCCGACGAATAGCCGCCGACCAAAGGGCGGGGGCAATACATATTATCCAGGAGGAAAAGATGAAAGGAAATTTTAAGAAAGGGATTTCAGTGGCACTAAGTTTAGCATTGACGGTAAGTTCATTTGCTTTGCCTGATACAGCAAAAAATGTTAATGCTGATAATTTGCCAACAACAAAGTTAGGAGTAGGAAGCATTGGAACAGGTTCAAATGAACCGGATGCAGCAAAACTTCCAAGAACTTCAAAACAGGGAAAATACAGATTTACAACAGATAATTATAACAGTAAGCATCAGGCGCTGGATACAAATGACTGGGCAAGTAACTGGTTGTGGGATTTAGAAGGAGATAGGGATACAGACTCTACAAATGCATTATCAGGAACAGCCTATGCACTTCCATTATGCTATTTAATGAAAAAAGATGGTTTGCGTGTGACAAAACCGGCAATGACAAGCAGTAATACAAATGTAAGTGCTTACAATATTAAGGATAATGATACGTTGTGCGATTTTAAAATTTCACCGGATTGGACATGCACAAACAACAATATAGACGAAGTAACTGACTGGTCATACAAGGCAGTTACAACAAATCCACAAAATGCGGGTCAGAAGATGTATACAACGATGACTCAGGGAAGTCCATTCGCTTTTATTGAAATGGAAAATACAAATACAATTTATTTGGAAAAATTACGTGTTACATTCCCAAGTGAAATTATTTATGAAGATACATATAATGGTTCAAAAATGGTTGTATTCAGAACGAATGATATTACAAGTTCCGTAAACGGATATCCAAGTGCAACATACCAATATTATGCAGTATTTTTACCGGAAAATACAACTGTTACACATATGGGAACAACAGACAAAACAAACAATGATAAAATAGGAAAATTAAAATTCACATTCCCATCAAACAACAAAGCTTATATGTCTGTTGCATGGTTATGTGAGAGCAGAAATATTGATAACAACATGGGTATTAAATATGCAAAAGAATATAGACCTTATGCATTTAATATTATTACAAATACAACAGCAGACTATTCTTATAATGAAAGCACGGGAAATGTTCAGACAAAATATACATATTCATTTTCAAAGAAAGCAGAAAGTACTGCTGATGGAACAATAATGGGAATTTTACCACATCAGTATAAGAATATGAGCAATGTTACATATATGGATAATAAAGCCATTACTTTGAGAGGTTATATGAAGTTCATAAAGGGCTCATCATATACTACAAATATGACATACAACGGTATTATTCCATATATGCCAAGTCTTTCAAGTGATGATTCACAAGGAAGAGAAGAATTACAGAAATATGTAAATGACTTCGTTAATAAATACATGACAGGAGCAGGAAATTGGACTCTTGCAAATGATGAAGGAAATGAAACATATTATCATGGAAAGAAATTAAATCGTTCTGCACAGGTTGTTGCAGCTGCTAAAGCAGTTGGAGATGAAGGAAATGCACAGAAAGTATTAAACGGACTTGAAAAGAACTTAGAAGACTGGTTTACATATTCAGGAAATAGTGACAAGCATTACTTTACATATTTAGGAGAAGGTGTTGGAGCTCTATTAGGATTCCAGTCATCATTTAATTCAGTTGACCAGTTTAATGATCATCATTTCCATTATGGATATTTTATTGAATCTGCAGCAAGCGTAGGTTTATACGATAGGGAATGGTTAAATAATTATAAAGATGTAGTAAAGCAGTTAATTTATGATATAGCTTGTCCATATAGAAATAATAAAGAATGTGTTGCAGATTGTGGAAATGCATATCCATATTTAAGAAGTTTTTCACCTTATGAAGGACATTCATGGGCATCAGGATATGAAGATGAGAGAACAGGTAATAACCAGGAATCAACATCTGAAGCAATAAATGCGTGGGCAGGAATTATATTATTTGGAGAACTTACAAATAATACAAAGATTAGAGATTTAGGTATTTATCTTTATACAACAGAATCAGAGGCAGCTGATGAATATTGGTTTGATAAAGACGAAGAAACATACAAAATTGATTCAACTAAGTTTGATGCTCCTATGGCATCAATGGTTTGGGGTGGAAAAGTTGACTATAGTACATGGTTTGGTCAGCAGTACACACAGGGAATACAGATTTGCCCAATTAATTCATGGTCATTTTATTTAGGAAAAAATGCAAATAAAATAACAGGAAAAGATTACATTAAAAAATATTACAATGCAGATAAAACTTATAAAAATGCCAAAGGTGGAAGCACTGAACATTGGAATGATATGTGGGCTGAATATTATGCAATAGCAGATCCTGATTACGCAATGAACACAGTATGGACAAAAAATGCAATAAATGATGGTGAATCACAGGCACATACTTATCATTTTATAAGAGCATTGCAGGATTATGGTACACCTGATTTGACATTTAAATCAAATAGTCCGACAGCTTCCGTGTTTAACAAAAACGGTGTATATACATATGTAGCATACAATGCTTCAAATACAGCAAAAACGGTAACATTTACAAGTAAAAGCGGACAGACAGTATCAATAAAAGCATCACCTAACACAATGACGACAGTAAATGCAAATGAAGTTAATAAATCTTCATATGTTGTAGAATATTATGGAAAAGATTTAAATTCAAATAATTATTCATTGTTAGGAAGTGAAGTGAAATACGCAGATGCAGGAGCAAATGTAACTGCAACAGAAAAGAATTTTACAGGATTTAAATTTGATAATTCAAATTCAAACAATATTAAACAGGGAACAGTAAATGCAAATGGAAGTCTTGTATTAAAAATGTACTACAACAGAGAAACATATAGCATTTCTTATGATTTAGTAGGAGGAGTTAAAAATAATACAGGATTATATCCGACAAGCTATATTTATGGACAGCAGATAACACTTGATACACCTAAAAGGGATGGATATGATTTTGCAGGATGGTATAAGGAAAGTACATATAACACAAAAGTGGACGCTATTTCATCAAAGGTAAATGGAAACATCACTTTATATGCAAAATGGATTCCAGCAGGAACAATTTCTGTAAATGAAGATATGTACCTTACATTTGATGCAAATGTTAATGGAACATTTACTATAGTAGGTGATAAAAAATACAATGCAGTTAGTGTGCTTTATAAGGTGGTAAATACAGAAAGTGAAGCAAAAGAATTAGCAGAAAGTAAAGCAGAAGTAGGATTTGTTTCATGGGGAATGGAAGCAACAGATACAGGTTGGAGTCATACAAGAAGCTTAAAAGGTGATGAAGGAAAATATATTGTATTTTATTTTATAAGATACGATGAAAATGGTGGTTATAAATCGGAATATGGCTATGGAAAAATACAAGCAAATGGAGGCAATATAGAGACAACAAAGGCACCTGAAACTACGACAACTAAAGTAGCTGAGACAACAACAAAGGCACCTGAGACAACAACTAAGATATCTGAAACGACTACTAAGGTTTTAGAAACAACAA